>JAAROH010007614.1_pt1 | contig 136038 bp, 120 predicted proteins | sample 7248631 | NCBI WGS metagenome assembly JAAROH01 (sample SAMN09772309, study PRJNA484901) | compost metagenome | isolation source: Vermicomposting unit | place: India | reverse complement strand
CCTGCTTTTTCTAGCAGAAATGTTGTGGCCTACCCACGAAAACTTTACTCACACAGGGGGATGCGGTGCGACGGCAGTCCCGGACCCCCGTCGTCCGACGGGGATCACCGGCCGGAAGCCCGGCGCTGAGCCCCGTCACAAGTACTTGCGCAGCACCAACCGGTCATCGCCGGGACCATAGAAGTCCGCATCAACCCGCCAGTCCCGGAACCCCAGTTTTCGATAGAAGGCCCGGGTACGTGCGTAGGGAGCATAGTCCACACTGTCGGCAAGGGTAGTGACCTCCATGACGGAGGCGCCGATCAGACCACACCGGTCCGCCACGGCCTCAACCAGCCGCCGCCCCAGTCCCCTGCCCTGGAACTGGGGGGGTACGCCGAGCCAGGTCAGTTCAACCAGGTTGACGTCGCCCACACGGGGGAGCCACGTGACAAAGCCAACGACCTGTTCCTCGGCTCCCGTCCGACGGACGGCCACAAACCCGTGGTGGGTCCTGAGGTCCGCGGCCATTTCCCGGAGCCCCTGCTCGTTGAACCATTCGGGAAGGGAACGGGCCACGGAAAGCATGCCTTCGTAGTCAGACGGGGATGCTTCGCGGATCTGAACCATCCTTGATCCTCCTGCGGTCGCGGCGCATGGCCCCACGGCTGGCGGGGGCAGCGCACAGCTTAGTCGGAAGTGGGCGTTTCAGGTCAAGAATCCTCTCGCGCGCTGGCAGATCATACGTTCCCTCCCTCTTGCGATGCGTGATGCTGTATATTTTATGATCGTTGCTTATCGTCCACAAGTTCCCTATGATCGTTGGGGGGTGCAGGAATTGGTGGGCAAACCCGTCCAGAACAGCATCGAATGTTGGGTAATCCGTCGCACGGCGGATGCTGAGGACGTCGTCCTCCTCCTCCACGTCCCGGCGAGCCCGGCGATTCCGGACGGTTTCTGGCAACCCATCACGGGGGGAATCCACCAAGGGGAGACCGCCCGTGAGGCGTGCGTCAGGGAGATTTTCGAGGAGACCGGCCTGAAGGTGCGGGCGGGAGATCTTCGCCGGGTTCCCGGCCACTGGGAGTTCGACCTCCCGCACCAGGTCATCCGCAAGGAGCTGTTCTGGGTGGAGGTCACCGAAGCGGCCGTGCGGACCGCCCCGGAGGAGCACGACGACTGGCGCTGGGCGCCGGTTTCTGCGGTGGAGGGGCAGCTCTACTGGGAGTCCAACCGGCGCACGTGGGCCGCCGTGCAGGCGCAACGCTACGGTGGTGAGGCAGGTTGACCCGTTCCGCGCGGGATGAGCCGTTGTCGGCGGCCATGCGGGAAGCCCTGGGTGCGCGGACGGTGGAACCGCTTCCGCAGCCACCGGGCTCTCCCAACCGCCATTATGCCGTTTTCCTCAGCCCGGGCGGACGGCCCGCCTATTTTGCCAAGGTCGTCGAGGAGGCCCGGCGCTTCCGCCGGGAGGGAATCGCCTGCCGGTTTCTGGCCCAGCGGGGGTTTCCGCACCTGGCCATCCGCGGGGAAGGCGAAGTGCCTGGTCATCTCTACTGGCGGGCGTTCGCCTGGCTCGCCGGCAGCGGCTGTATCCGGAGGTACGGGCCTTTGACGAGGCGCGGCCCCACGTGCTGCTGCACGGCGACTCTGGGTGGGGCAACCTGCTCATGTGCGACGACGGCACGCTCGTGCTCCTCGACTTCAAGCGCGCAGTCATCGGGCCCGCGTGGCTGGACCTGGCCAAGTGCCTGGACCGCGAGCTGCGACTGCCCCAGGACAGGTCCTGCAGGGGTATGAAAAGGCATCCGGGATGCCGCTGGCCAGACCACCGGAGGCCTATCTCACGTGCCTCCGGCTCTGGGTCGCGGCGGGGATTCTGCTGTTTACCAGCAAGCACGCGAACGAGCCCTTCGCCGAGCACGGCCGGCGCCTTCTGCAACAGGTAACGGGCGACCTGGGCCTCGCCTGATGGGGCCTGGCCGGCGGGAGACGGCAGCGGACATGGAGCGGAGGTGACGGGGCCAGGATGGCGGGGGTTGAAGGGTGGGAGTTGCTCATGGCACTGGCCGGCGTCTGTGCCCTGGCGACGTTCATCCTCTACGGCGCGGACAAGTACTTCGCGGTGAAGGGAAGGTGGCGCGTCCCGGAGCGCACCCTGCTGCTGTGCGCGTTGCTGCCCGGGGGCCCCTTCGGCGCGCTGGCCGGCATGCGCCTCTTCCGGCACAAGACCCGGAAGGCGTCCTTCCTGGCGATCAACGCCGGCGGGTGCATCGTCCAGCTCCTGCTGGCTTCCCTCGTGGTCGACGGCCCGACTGGCGGGTAGCCCCCGGAGCGACACGTGACGCGCAACCGGCCAACGGTGCACCCGTGGTGAGCAAAGACCCCGGTGCTGGGTCGGATGCCCAGTCGCCGGGGTCTGCCGTAGCCCACGCACGCGGGATGATGCTTACGCCCCGCGCTTCTTCTTCTCCAGCTCGAAGATGATGTCCCGGATCTCGGCGGCCCGCTCGAAGTCCAGGTCCTTGGCCGCCTGCATCATCTCCTTGCGCAGCTTCGCCACGACCTTGGGGATCTCATGCGGCGGCGTGTCCAGGATGTTGGCGGGGCCGGCCTCCGCCACCGGCTTCACCGCCTGGATCACGTCCCGCACAGGCTTGACGATGGTCTTGGGCACGATGCCGTGCTTCCGGTTGTACGCCTCCTGGATCGCCCGGCGGCGGTTGGTCTCGTTGATGGCTTTCTGCATCGACTGGGTGATCCGGTCGGCGTACATGATGACCTTGCCCTCGGCGTTCCGGGCTGCGCGGCCGATGGTCTGGATCAGGGACCGCTCCGCTCGCAGGAACCCCTCCTTGTCGGCGTCCAGGATCGCCACCAGCGACACCTCGGGGATGTCCAGCCCCTCCCGCAGCAGGTTGATGCCGACCAGCACGTCGAAGACGCCGAGCCGCAGGTCGCGCACGATCTGCATGCGCTCGATCGTCTCCACGTCCGAGTGCATGTAGCGCACCTTCACGCCGAGTTCCTTCAGGTACTCGGTCAGGTCCTCGGCCATCCGCTTGGTCAGGGTGGTCACCAGCACCCGCTGGTTCTTCTTCACCCGGGCCCGGATCTCCGCATAGAGGTCGTCGATCTGCCCCTTGGTCGGCCGCACCTCCACCTCCGGGTCCAGCAGGCCCGTCGGCCGGACGATCTGCTCCACCACCAGGGACGGCGGCACCCGCTCCAGCTCGTAGGGACCGGGGGTGGCCGAGACGTAGATCACCTGGTTGATGCGCTCCTCGAACTCGGCGAACTTCAGCGGCCGGTTGTCCGCGGCCGACGGCAGGCGGAAGCCGTACTCGATCAGGGTCTCCTTTCGGGACCGGTCGCCGTTGTACATCGCCGCCACCTGCGGGATGGTGACGTGGCTCTCGTCGATCACCAGCAGCCAGTCGTCCGGGAAGAAGTCCAGGAGGGTGTACGGCGGTTCTCCGGGCTTGCGGCCGGTCAGGTGCCGGCTGTAGTTCTCGATGCCGCTGCAGAACCCGATCTCCCGGATCATCTCCAGGTCGTTGCGGGTCCGCTGCTCCAGCCGCTGCGCCTCCAGGAGCTTGCCCTGGGCCCGCAGCTCCTTCAGCCGCTCCTCCAGCTCCTCCTCGATGGAGCGCAGCGCCTGCTCCCGCTTCTCGTCGGCCACCACGTAGTGGCTGGCCGGGTAGATGGCCACGTGGGTCATCGTGCCCGTGATCTCGCCCGTCAGCGGGTCGAACTCGGAGATCCGCTCGATCTCGTCGCCCCACCATTCGCAGCGAATCGCCCGGTCGGTGGCGCCCGCGGGGAAGATCTCCACCACGTCGCCCCGCACCCGGAACTTGTTGCGGACGAAGTTGTGGTCGTTCCGCTCGTACTGGATGTCCACCAGCCGCCGCAGGATGTAGTCCCGGTCCACCTGGTTGCCCACCCGCAGGGAGACCGCCAGGTCCCGGTAGTCCTCGGGCGAGCCCAGGCCGTAGATGCAGGAGACCGAGGCGACGATGATCACGTCGCGCCGCTCGAACAGGGCCATCGTGGCCGAGTGGCGGAGCTTGTCGATCTCGTCGTTGATCAGCGCGTCCTTTTCGATATAGGTATCCGTGGTGGGGATGTAGGCTTCCGGCTGGTAGTAGTCGTAGTAAGATACGAAGTACTCCACCGCGTTCTCGGGGAAGAACTGCTGGAACTCGGAGCAGAGCTGGGCGGCCAGGATCTTGTTGTGCGCCAGGACCAGCGTGGGCTTCTGCACCTGCTCGATCACCTTCGCGATGGTGAAGGTCTTGCCGGTGCCGGTGGCGCCGAGCAGAATCTGCTCACGCGCGCTGCGCCGGACGCCCTCCGACAGCCGTTCAATCGCCTGTGGCTGGTCGCCGGTGGGCTCAAACGGCGCAACAACCTTAAACGGCTTCATCCCATCTCACCCCCTCAGCTTGCATCTTCTCCAGTATACCGCGCAAACATACGTTTGCCAACCCGAAGGAGCGATGCCCATGTCCACGTCGCCTGTGACCTGGCCCACCGCCCCCGACTGGCGCGCCTGGCGGCACGTCACCAAGCTCGACCCGGAACGGCCGCTCACCCCTGCGGCGCTGGAGGCCGTCTACGCGAGCGGCACCGATGCCATCGTCCTCGGCGGATCGACCGGCATGACCCAGCAGGCGGTGCTGGACCTCCTATCCCGGCTCGCCGATGCTCCGGTCCCGGTGGCCCTGGAGGTCTCCACCCTGGAGTCTGCCGTGCCCGGCCCCGCCCTCTTCCTCATCCCCCTGGTGCTGAACGCGTCCGACAGCCGCTGGCTGGGCGGCGCCCAGGCCGAGGCCCTCGCGCGGCTCCTGCCGGTGGTGGGCGAGTACATCCCCTGGGAGCTGCTGTTGCCCGAGGCCTACCTGGTGCTCAACCCCGACTGCACCGCGGCCCGGCTGACGGGTGCGCGCACCGACCTCGCGCCGGAGGATGCCGCGGGATGGGCGGCGCTGGCCGGCCAGGTGCTGAGGCTGCCCCTGATCTACGTCGAGTACAGCGGCGCGTTCGGCGACATGGCGCTGCTGCAGGCCGTACGGGAGAATGCCGGCCCGGCCCACGTGGTCTATGGCGGCGGCATCCGCTCCGGCCGGGAGGCCGGGCTCGCCGCCCGGCACGCCCACACCATCGTGGTCGGCAACCTGGTCTACGAGGCCCCGGAGCGGCTGCGGGAGACCGTGGAGGCGGCACACGGGAACTGAATGCCGGGGGGAGAAGCCCGGCGCCGAAAACAGACACCGCCCGATTCCGCAGGGGCATGCCCCGGGGATCAGGCGGTTGTTTTCGTATCGAGACGACTAGCGCTTCAGCTTCGGGTCGAGCGCATCCCGGATGCCGTCGCCGACGAAGTTGAAGGCCAGCACCGTGACGAAGATGGCCAGGCCGGGCCAGAACATGAGCCACGGGGCCTGCTTCAGGAAGGTGCGCGACACCGAGAGGATCTGGCCCCACGAGACGGCGGGCGGCGGCGCGCCCAGGCCGAGGAACGAAAGGCCGGCCTCCGAGAGGATGGCGTTGCCGATGCGCAGGGTGGCCGACACGATGATCGGCGCGACCGCATTCGGCAGGATGTGCCGGAAGATCAGCCGCATGTCCGTGGCGCCCATGGCGCGGGAGGCTTCGGTGAAGTCCCGCTGGCGCAGGCTGAGGAACTGGCCGCGCACGATGTACGCCAGGCCGGGCCACGACGTCAGGCCGATGACGATCATGATGTTGTAGACGCTGGGTTCCAGAACGGAAACCACCGTCACCAGCAGGAAGAAGACCGGGATGACGTCGATCGCCTCGGCGATGCGCATGAGGATGATATCAATCCACGTGCCGCCGTAGTAACCGGCGATCGACCCGACCAGAGTGCCCAGCAGGACGGCGACGCCCATCGCGACGAAGCCGACCGACAGCGAGATGCGGCTGCCCCAGATCATGCGGGACAGCAGGTCACGCCCCAGGTTGTCCGTCCCCAGGGGATGCCCGGGAGAGCCCTGCGGCAGGAACCGCTCCGTCAGGTTCACGCGCGCATCCAGGGGCTCGCTCGCCAGAAACGGGGCGAAGATGGCGACCGCGTACAGGATGACCAGGATGACCAGCCCCGCGACGGCCAGCTTGTTGCGGGCGAAGCGGCGGGCGAACTGCCGGAACTGGCTCTCTTCGCGGGCCAGGCCCTGCAACTGCTCTTCAGCTTCGACGTTGAGATGCGGTGCAGCCACGGCAGTTCCCCCCTAGTCGTACTTGATGCGCGGGTCGACCCACACGTAGGCGATGTCCACCAGCAGGTAGCCGATCATCGTCAGCACGGCGGAGAGCAGCATGACCGACATGGAGACGTTGTAGTCCCGGTTGTTCACGGCCTGCCAGGCGACCCGGCCGATTCCGGGCCAGGAGAAGATGTTCTCGATGATGACCGACCCGCCCACCAGGCCGCTCAGGAGGCCGCCGGACACGGCCAGGATCGGCAGCAGCGCGTTGCGCAGGGCGTGCTTGTAGATGACCACCTTCTCCGCCAGGCCCTTGGCGCGGGCGGTGCGCACGTAGTCCTCCCGCAGCACCTCAAGCATGCTGGACCGCATGTAGCGGGTGAGGCCGGTGAGGCCGCCGAACACGATGACGACGAGCGGCAGGAGCATGTACTTTGCACGGTCCGTGAAGACCGTGAGCCAGCCATGAGTCTCCAAGGTGATGCCCGGTGTGGCGATGCCGTTGGTCGGGATCAGGCCGCCGGACTTCATGGCCACGCCCCAGATGAGCAGCGAGGCCACCCAGAAGCTGGGTGCCGCCTGCCCGGCGAAAGCCGTCGCCGTCACCAGCATGTCTGCCTTGGAGTACTGGCGGACGGCGGAGATGACGCCCAGCGGGATCGAAATGCCATAGATGAAGATCAGTGCGAACAAGTTCAGGCGGATGGTGTTGGGCAAAGCCGAGGCCAGCACTTCCTTCACCGGGAGGCGATAATAGTACGACTTGCCGAAGTCGCCCTTCAGCATGTTGCCGACCCAGCGCATGTACTGCACCGGAATCGGGTCGTTCAGCCCCCACTTCTCGCGAAGCTCCTCCACCTTCTGCGGGTCCGACATCGCATCCGCCTCGGCGGACAGGATGACGTACTCGGGACCGCCCGGCGCGAGTTGCATGATCCCAAAGGACAGCAGTGTGACGATGATCAGCAGGGGAATCATGTTGAGAATTCGCTTCGTCAGGTACCGAGCCATACCGGTCACCACCTTCAGGTCAGGGAGGGAACGTGGGGGGCGCCGTAGGGACGCCCCCCACTCCCGTAGTGCGTGCGGTCTAGGCTGTTACTCCTCGATCCACCACTTGTACAGGTAGCTCAGGGTGGCACCAGCGCCGGGGAAGTTCACGACGCCCTTGACGCGCGGGGTATGGAAGTCGGTGTAGAGGTTGGAGTACATGAGGATGACGGGCGCGTCGTTCACGATCAGCTGCTGGGCCTGGCCGTAGATCTCCTTCCGCTTCTCCTTGTCGGACTCCCGACGGCCCTCCTCCAGCAGGGCGTTGACCTCGGGGTTGTCGTACCGCATCCGGTTGAAGCTGGTCACGAGACCCGCGGCGTTGGGCTTGGCCAGGCTGCCGTGGAACAGGGCGTACAGGCTGTCGGGATCGAGGCCGAGGTTGAAGGCCTGGAACGCCATGTCATAGTTGCCGGGCTGCAGATGGTTCTCGTTCATGGCGTTGAAGTCCATGAGGTTGACGTTCACCTTGATGCCCACATCCTGCCACATCTGCCGGGCCATGGTGGTCAGGGCCTCGATCAGGCTGGAGCCGGAGGAAGCGTACAGGTTCAGCTCCAGCGGCTTGCCGTCCTTCTGGTAGATGCCGTCGGCGCCCTTGGTGAAGCCGGCCTCCTGGAGCAGCTGCTCAGCCTTGGCTGGATCGTAGCCGATGGTCTGCAGGTCATCCTTGTACGCCCAGGACACCGGCGGGATCGGGCCGGGCGGCACGACCGCCTCGCCGTCCAGGGCGCCCTGCACGATGGCCTCGCGGTCCAGCGCGTAGGTCAGGGCCTGGCGCACGCGGACGTCGGTCAGCGGCTCCTTGGTGGTGTTGATCATGATGTAGCCCCAGCCGTTACGCTCGTACTGCACCGGGATCAGCTTGCCCTCGTACTCGGTGAGCAGCCGCTTCACCTCGGACGGGGTCGGCGTGTCGACGTCGATCTCGCCGTTCTCCAGGGCCGCCAGGGCGGTCTGGTCGTCCGGGATGACCTTCATGCGGATGGTCTGGATGAAGGGAGCGCCGCCCTCCTCCTCGCTGCGGAACCAGTTGGGATTCCGCTCGAGCAGGGCGTACTGGCCGCGGACGTACTCCTTGAAGATGTACGGGCCGGTACCCACCGGCTTCCAGGTGACCGGATGGTTCTCCATGTCACCGATCTCGGAGCCCTCGAAGAGCTTCGCCTGCAGGATGCCGTAGTTGATGTTGGTGAAGATCGGGGCGAACGGCTCCTTCAGCTTGAACTCGACGGTGTACTTGTCGACCGCCACGATGTCCTCAATGGACGCCATGGAGGACGCACGCGGGCCGGTGTAGTCCGGGTGCTTGATCGCCTGCATCGTGAAGACGACGTCCTCGGAGGTCAGCTCGGCGCCGTCGTGGAACTTGACGCCCTCACGCAGCTTGACCGTGAAGGTCAGGCCGTCCTCCGAGGTCCACCAGTCCTCGGCCAGGTCGCCCTTCGGGGACCAGTCGAGGTCGAACTCGAAGAGGCTGGAGTAGACCAGGCCGTAGATCATGGAGCCGTAGGCGGTCGACGACAGGATCGGGTTCAGGTTGTCCGGGTCCTGGTTCAGGCGGAGGTTCAGCTCGCCGCCGACCTTGGGACCGCCGGACGGGGTCTGCGTGGACGGGGTCTGGGTAGACGGAGTCTGGGTGCCCCCCTGCTGGCCGCCGCCGTTGCTGGCAGGCGGGGAGGACTGCTTGGAGCCGCAGGCAGCCAGAACCAGGCTCAGCGCCAGGAGCAGGGCCGCCGCGGCAAGGGACCTGCGGTTCTTTCTCATGTCTTCTCCCTTGACCTCCTCTGTGCGGTGCTATTCATCAGACTACACCATTGATTCACCGGTTCGCCCGAATTTCCTCTTTGAGACCTACTGCCATATTTCTTTTTGCACCTTAATCTCAGACGACGGTTCCTATTATTTCAGCCTTTACGCGCGCGAAATAACCCCGGGCATTTGCCCGGGGTGTTCGCGCGCTATTCGTCCATTTGGCTAACGCTTCATCTTGGGATCGAGGGCGTCCCGCAGCCCGTCACCGACGAAGTTGAAGCAGATCACCACCACAAAGATTGCCAGTCCGGGGAAGATCGACACCCACGGAGCCTGCAGCAGGAACGGCCGGCCCTGGGACAGCATCTGTCCCCACGAGGTGAGGGGCGGCTGGGTGCCCAGCCCCAGGAAGGAGAGGCTGGACTCGGTGAGGATCGCGCTGCCGATGCGCAGCGTCGCCGACACGATGATCGGCCCCACGGCGTTGGGCAGGATGTGACGGAAGATCAGGCGGGCGTCCCGGGCCCCCATCGCGCGGGAGGCCTCCGTGTAGTCGCGCTGGCGCAGGCTCAGGAACTGGGAGCGGACGATCTGCGCCAGGCCCGGCCAGGACGTGACGCCGATCACCAGCATGATGTTGAAGATGGAGGGCCGGATCACCGACACCACCGTGATCAGCAGGAAGAACACCGGGATGATGTCGATCGCCTCGGCGATGCGCATCAGCACGATGTCGATCCAGGTGCCGCCGTAGAACCCGGCGATCGCGCCCACCAGGGTGCCGATCGCCACCGCCATCGTCATCGCCACGAAGCCGACCGACAGCGACACCCGGGAGCCCCAGATCATCCGGGAGAGCACGTCGCGCCCCAGGTTGTCGGTTCCGAAGGGGTGCTCCAGGCTCGGCGGCTGGAAGCGGGCCGCCATGTTCATCGCGTCCAGGGACTCGCTGGCCAGGTACGGGGCGAAGATGGCCACCAGGTACATGAGGATCAGGATGATGAGTCCCACCACCGCCGCCTTGTTGCGCATGAACCGCCGCACGATCTGCTGCAGCTGGGTGGTCTCGTTCGGGGCCTGCCCGTAGTGGGCCTCCGTCTTCTTCTCGGCCGCGATCGCCATCGCTCACACCCCCCGTCAGTCGTACTTGATGCGCGGATCGACCCAGACGTAGGCGATGTCCACCAGCAGGAAGCCGATCAGCGTCAGGACGCCGGACATCAGCATGATGGCCATGGACACGTTGTAGTCCCGCTGGGTCACGGCGTCGTAGCCGACGCGTCCGATGCCGGGCCACGAGAAGATCGTCTCCGTGATCACGGAGCCGCCCACCATCGCGGAGAGCAGGCCGCCCGAGATGGAGATCACTGGCAGGAGGGCGTTCCGCAGCGCGTGCTTGTACACCACGACCTTCTCCGAAAGCCCCTTGGCCCGGGCGGTGCGGATGTAGTCCTCCTTCAGCACCTCCAGCATGGCGGAGCGCATGTATCGGGTAAGGCTGGTCAGGCTGCCGAAAACCAGGACGGTCACCGGCAGGATCATGTACCTGAGCCGGTCGGCCAGGACAGAGAGCCAGCCGTAGGTCTGCAGGTTCACGCCGGGGGTCGCGATGCCGTTGGTGGGGATCAACCCGTTGGAACGCATCGCCACGCCCCAGATCAGCAGGATGGCCACCCAGAAGCTCGGCGCGGCCTGTCCGGCGAAGGCCAGCCCGGTGACGGCATAGTCCAGCTTGGAGTACTGCCGGACGGCGGAGATGATGCCCAGCGGGATGGCGATGGCATACGTGAGGAACAGCGCCACGGACTGCAGCTTCAGCGTCGCGGGCAGCGCCGCCCCGATGACCTCGACCACCGGCTTGCGGTAGAAGTACGACCGGCCGAAGTCGCCCCTGAGCACGTTCCCCAGCCAGCGCACGTACTGCACGGGGATCGGGTCGTTGAGTCCCCACCGCTCCCGCAGCTCCTCGATGCGCGTCGGGTCCAGGGTCGCGTCCTCAGCGGCCAACAGCACCTTCTCCGGTCCGCCGGGGGCCATCTGCATGATGGCGAAGGAGAGCAGGGTCGCCAGGATGAGCAGCGGGATCATGTTGAGCACGCGCTTCAGCAGGTAGCGGCTCATCGGGTATCACCCCTTCTGGTCGTGGGCAGTGAGTGGTGAGGCGTTGGCCTCAGGTCCGGGCGGCGGGCCGCACGCCGCAGGAGAACGAGCGCGGGCCGCGCAGGCCGTGAGCGGGAACTCACCCCTGCGCGACCCACACTCACCGGCACGGCGTCAGGTTACTTCTCGTTGATGTACCAGCGGTAGATGTAGTCGCTGGTGGCGCCGTAACCCGGCATGTTGACGACGCCCTTCACCCGGCTGTTGACGAAGTCGGTGTAGATGTTGGAGTAGATCATGATCACCGGGGCCTCGTCCACGATGATCCGCTGGAACTCGGAGTAGTACTCCTTCCGCTTGGCCATGTCGAACTCCTCACGGGCCTTCTCCAGCAGCTCGTCCACCCGGTCGTTGTAGAACCGGGCCCGGTTGAAGCCGTTGACGTTGCCGTTGGCGTCGGGCTGGCCGGAAGAGCTGTGGAACAGGTTGTACATCGAGTCGGGATCCAGGCCCAGCGAGAAGGCGCTGAAGGTCACGTCGAACTTGCCCGGGGCGACGTAGTTGTCCATCATGGCGTTGAAGTCGATCATCTGGACGTCCAGGTCGACGCCGATCTCCTTCCAGCTGGCCCGGGCGATGGCGCCGATGGCCTCGGTGGTGGTGGCCCCCGCGCCGGCGTAGAAGGTCAGCTTCAGCGGCTGGCCGTCCCGCTCGTAGATGCCGGTGGACTCGTTCATGACGAAACCGGCTTCCTCAAGCAGCTGCTTGGCCTTCGCGACGTCACGCTGCTGCACCTGGATGGACTCGTCGAACGCCCAGGAGATCGGCGGGATCGGTCCGGGCGGGATGGTGGCCCGGTTCTCCAGCACGCCGGTGATGATCGCCTGCCGGTCCAGGCCGAGGGTCAGGGCCTGGCGGACCCGCTTGTCGTCCAGCGGCGCCTTGCTGTTGTTGAGGGTCATGTACCCGAAGCCGTTGCGGTCCCAGTAGTAGGCAGTCAGCTTGTCCTTGAACTGGGTCTCCAGCATGGCCACGTCAGACGCCTCGGGGGTCAGCCGGTCGATCTCGCCGTTCTGCAGGGCGGCCAGGGCCGTCTGGGAATCGGGGATGATCTTGTAGGTCAGCGTCTCGATGAACGGGGCGCCGCCGTAGTGCTCGGACATGAACCAGTCAGGGTTCCGCTCCAGCACCACGTACTGCCCGCGGACGTACTCCTTCAGCTTGTACGGGCCGGCGCCGACGGGCTTGTCCATGCTCGCCGGGGCCTTCTCCATGTCGGCGATGGAGTAGCCCTCAAAGGCCTCCTTCGACAGGATGCCGTAGTTGATGTTGGTCAGCAGCGGGGCGGAGGGCTTCTTCAGGTGGATGTTCAGGTTGTACTTGTCCACAACCTCGATGGACTCCACGTCACGCAGCGAGGAGGCGCGGGCGCCGGTGTACTCCGGATCCATGATGGCCCCCAGGGTGAAGGCCACGTCCTCGGCGTCCAGGTCCGTGCCGTCGGTGAACTTGATGCCCTCCCGGATCTTGATGGAGAGCGTCAGGTTATCGTCGGAGATCTGCCAGGACTCCGCGACGTAGGGCGTGGGCTCGTACTTCTCGTTAAACTCGAAGAGCGTCGCATACAGCTGCGTGACGATCTCGCCGCCGTATGCCGTGGTGTAGAGGATCGGGTTGAAGCTGTCGGGCTCCTTCTCCAGCACCAGGTTCAGGTTGCCGCCCACGGCGGGCTGGCCGGAGGACGGCGTGGGCTGCTCCGTCTGGCTGCCGCCCGTCTCCGACGGGGTCTGGGTCTGCTTCGGGCCGCACGCGGACAGGGCCAGGCCGGTCACGACCAGCAGGCTCATGAGCGTGGCAGCCCTGCGGCTGATGCGCATGTGTGTGGTCCCCCTTCTACGTATTCGCCTGTATTTGTATAGGCGTTCATGAGACGGTGAAACCCTATAGCGCGGTTCAATGAAATTGTGCGCCGATTAAAGTTCTTATCTTACCTCTTCTCTAGATGATCCGAAATTGACATGGGTCACTTGCCTGACTCGCCGCGTATGGCCGACCTGTGCGGCGAGCGCGCAGACGGCGCCGGTTTCCCGGCGCCGATGCGGATGTCACAAGCTTCAGTCCCTGCAGCCGCAGTCCCTGTCCCGGTCGCGGTCCCGATCCCGCTCCCGCCGGCGCGCCGGCAGCCGCACCGGCGGGTCGCACGGCTCCACCTCCGGGGGGCAGCCTGCGGGCGAGGCCGCCGACGGGCACCTGCGGGGGAGCGCGGAGCCGAAGGCAGGCACCAGCAGCTTCACGTCGGCGGTCACGGTCAGCACCGTGCAGAGCTGGATCGTGCAGCAGACGTTGGGTTCGCCTGCCGCCGCATCGGGCTGCACCGTGCAGATGCAGCTGCCCTCCACGTCGCAGGTGACGTCGGTGCCCTCGGGCGCGCACAGGACCACCCGCTTGGGGAAGGAGATGGTCCGCTCCACCGTGACCGGCTGCATGCCCGTCGCCGGCTGCACCTGAAGCTGCAGGGTCAGCGTGATCTGAATGGAGACGATGGCCCGGCCGTCGCTACCGTTGTTGACCGGCTGCCGATCGGCGACCTCCTCGCACTGGATCTGCGTGATCCGGCAGCTAAGTATGGTCGCGCCGGTGCCCAGGTTCGGAATGGTGAAGCAGCGCTCCAGCAGGTCCTCCTGCGTACAGAAGTCAAACACTTTCCTGGCATCCACCAGGACGATTTCCCGCGGGGGCGGGCAGTGGCCGCCCCGGATCGGACCGGGGACGACAATCGTCTCCGTCCCGGCGGTCGCGTCTGTGTCTCTGGCCATAGGTTCACCCCTGTCTGCAGGCTATGACCGCGCGCAGCCAAAGGTGAACACAAATCCGCCCCGGGGCGTCGCCCGGGGCGGTCGTTGGTTACGGCTCCATCTCCCGGATGTGGCGGACGGCGGCCTCCAGCTGCGGGTCGCCGGGCTCTCCCGGGATGATGCGGTTCGGATTCCCCACGACGATGTCGGGCTCCACGCCCTGGCCGTCGATGGAGTGGCCGCCGGCGGTCAGGTACTTGGCCGTGGTCAGCTTGATGCCCGAGCCGTCCTGCAGCCGCCAGAAGGTCTGCACGGACCCCTTGCCAAAGGTCTTCTCGCCGATCAGCGTGCCGACGCCGGCGTCCTTCACGGCACCGGCCAGGATCTCCGAGGCGCTGGCGCTGCCGCCGTCCACCAGCACCACCAGCGGACCGGTCCACTTCTCGGCCTCCTTGGCCGTCAGGGCCCGCGGCTCCTTCGCCCGCTCCACGATGTGCACCACGGGATCGCCGGTCGGCAGGAAGAACGAGGCGATCTCCACCACCTCATCCCGCAGGCCGCCCGGGTTCTGCCGGACGTCGAAGATCAACCGGGTCATGCCCCGGCTCCGCAGCTCGGCAATGGCCTCCTTCACCTGGCTCGCGGCGCCCTTCTTGCTGAACTCGAACAGCTGGATGTACCCGATGCCCGCCTCCTGATCGATCATCCGGTAGTCGAGCACCGGCACGGTGATCGTGTCGCGGGTGATGACGAACTCCAGCGGCTCGGGCTCGCCCTCCCGCTTCACCAGCAGCCGGACCTGGGTGCCCTTCGGCCCCTTGATGAGCGCGACGGCCTCGTTCAGGCTCATCCCCGTGATATCGCGGCCGTCCACCTGGATGATCGCATCACCCGTGCGCAGGCCGGCCTTCGCCCCCGGGCTCCCCTTGATGGGCGAAACCACGGTGAGCAGGCCGGTCTGCTGGGAGATCTCCACCGTCACGCCAATGCCGCTGAACGTGGGCTCGAACCCCTCGACGAACGAGCGGTACTCCTCGGGGGTGAAGAAGGTGGAATACCGGTCGCCCAGGGCCTCCACCATGCCCCGGAGCGCGCCGACGTTCAGGGCCTCGACGTCCACCTCTTCCACGTACTGCCCCTGAATCGCCCGCATGACCTCCTCCAGCCGCTCCACCTGGAGCCCCGACGGCGACGAGCCCGCCACCGGCAGTCGGTCCCTGAGTTGCGACATCGATTCCTGAAGCGCGGGCGGCCACCCCAGCGCCCCCAGCGCGTAGCTGACCACGCCCGTCACCGCGACCAGGAGCAGCGACAGCCCGAATCTCGTGCGGCGCTCGTCCATGTTCAGCGTCATCCTCTCTGTGGCAAACAAGCCTCTGCCCCATGTGTATCAGGGGCTAACCAGGAGTATACTCCGCACAATGCTTTGTGGTCAAACGACGTTGCCAAACCCGAAGGCCCGGTCCGCGCTCCCGCGGTCCGGGCCCCTCCTCCCTGCGTGCGCTCACCAGTTGATGTAGTCCAGCGGATTCTTCTGCACCCCGTCCACGTGAATCTCCAGGTGCACGTGAGGCCCCGTCGACCAGCCCGTCGAGCCCGCGAGGGCGATCGCTTCCCCCTGGCTCACCGCCTGGCCGGGCGAGACCAGAATCCGGCTGTTGTGCGCGTACCACGACGTGATGCCACCGCCGTGGTCGATGATGACCAGGTTGCCGTAGACGTCGTCGTAGCTGGTCTGCAGTACCACGCCGGCCTCGATCGCGCGGACGGTCTGGCCGTAGTTGGCCGCGAAGTCCGTGCCGTAGTGCATGCGCTGGGTGCCCAGGATCGGATGCCAGCGCATGCCGAAGTGGTCGGTGATGATCACCGGGGTCACCGGCGGGATCGGTGCGAAGACCCCGGCTTGCCTGTTCAGCTCCCGCACCAGGGCGGCCACCTGCTCGGCCAGCTGCTGTCCGTACCGCTCCATCTCATCCAGCTGGGCGGCAAGCGCCTGCCGCCGGTCCTCCAGGGACCGCGACACCTGCTCCCGCTCCTCCCGCTTCGCCACCACCGTTGCCTGGTACTCCTCCGCCTCCGCCTTCAGGGCGGCGAGCCGGGTCTTCCGCCCCTCCACCTGCCGCTGCTTCTCTTCCAGCGCCAGCTTCTCGGCCTTCATCTGCTCCACCAGCTCGCGGTCCTTGCGGGCGATGGTCGCGAGGATCTCCGCACGGCTGATGAACTCCCGGAAGGTGGCCGCGCCGAAGAGCACGGACAGCTTGTCCACCGGGCCGTTCTCCCGCATGGCCCGGATCCGGTCGCCCAGGATCTTGCGCTTCTCCGCGTAGCGGGCCTGCGCCAGCGCCACCTCGGCCTGCACCAACTCCAGTTCGGCCGAGACCTCCTCGTACTCCGCGGCGACGATCGCCAGGTTGGCGTTGGCCTGCACCAGCTCCGCCTCCACCAGCCGCAGCTGCGCCTCCGCCTCCTCGGCCTGGAAGGCCAGGTCGGCCAGCTCGTTCTGCACTTCCTTCTGCTTCCGCCGCACGGCCTCCAGGTCGCGCTGGGCCTGTTCCAGCTGCGCCCGGATGTCGTTGGCCTGCGCGGCCTGTGGCCTGAGCGGCAGGGCCATGTTCAGGAGCAGCGCGCCCAGCGCGACCCAGGCCCAGCGGATCCGTCTCTGCATCCTGACCGGCACCCCCTTAGACCTTCAGGTAGCGGTGCAGGGAGAAATAGCTGGCGAGGGCCCCCAGCACGGCGCCCAGCCCCAACAGGGCGAGCGTAAGGTCCTGTAGGACGGCCCCGGGCTGCACCACGGGCAGGAACGGAATTGACTGCTGAATCGCCGGCGCCAGCCGGATGTAGCCCCAGGCCGTGACGCCGCTGGCCAGCCCTGCGCCCACGGTGCCCAGCAACATGCCCTCCAGCACGAAGGGCCGCCGGATGTACCAGTCCGTGGCGCCGACCAGCTTCATGATCGAGACCTCCCGCCGCCGGGCGTACACCGACAGGCGGATGGTGTTGGAGAGCGTGAGCACCGTGGCGAAGAGCAGCAGCAGCACGAGGCCGAGGCCGCCGATGCGCACCGCCCGGGTGAAGGCCAGCAGATCGGCGACGATCTCCTTGCCATAGTCCACCTTCGCCACGCCGGGCATGGCCTGGATCTGCTCCGCCACCTCCGCGACGAGCTGGACGTCCGTCACCTTCACGTAGATCTCATCGGAGAGGGGGTTCTCGTCGCCCTCGTAGCCGCTGAGGATCGCCGCCTGGGCGGGGTCCGCCCGCTTCATCTGCTCCAGGGCCTCGTGCCGGCTCAGGAACGTGACCTCCTGGACGTTGGGCATGCTGCGGATGCGGGACAGGATGGCCTGGATCTCCTCTTCGGTCAGATCCCGCTGGTCGCACTTCACCTCGCCCCGCCGGGCGGTGCAGAGGTAGCCCTTGATCTCGACCTGGCTCTCGGCCGAGGCAGCCATCTGCTCGAGATTGACGGCCAGGAGCGCCACCACCGCCAGAACCAGCAGCGTGACCGCGACCGAGAGCATCGAAGCGAGAGACATCAGGTTGCCCCGCGCCATGTTGTGCAGGGCGTCGCGCAGTGCGGCGGCCCATCCCCTAAGACTCATAGCCGTAGGTCCCCCTGTTCTCGTCACGCACCACGCGACCCCGCTCCAGGGCAATGACGCGCTTCTTCATGGTGTCGACGATCTCCGCCGCGTGGGTGGCCACCACCACCGTGGCCCCCATCTGGTTGATCTGGTTGAGGAGGTTCATGATCGCCCAGGTGTTCTCGGGGTCCAGGTTGCCGGTGGGCTCGTCGGCGATCACCAGCACCGGGTTCCGCACGATGGCGCGCGCCACCGCCACCCGCTGCTGCTCGCCTCCGGAGAGCTCCGCAGCCAGCGCCCGGCTCTTGTGGCGCAGGCCGACCAGCTCCAGGGCGGCCGGAACCCGGCGGTTCACCTCGCGCCGGGGCACGTCGGTGCACTCCAGGGAGAAGGCCACGTTCTCGAACACCGTGCGGTCGGGCAGGAGCTTGAAGTCCTGAAAGATGATCCCGATGCTCCGCCGGAGGTACGGCACCGCCCGCCGGGGCAGGCGGGCGACGTCCTTGCCATCCACGAGGATCTGGCCCGTCGTGGGCAGCTCCTCCCGGTAGATCAGCTTCATGAGCGTGGACTTGCCGGCGCCCGAAGGGCCGACCAAAAAGACAAACTCCCCCCGCTCAACCCGGAGGTTGATGCCATCGAGGGAAGGGGTTTTCATATGGGGGTAGACTTTTGTGACGTTGATAAACTCGATCACGCGGGATCACCCCATCGGTTAGTTCCTATACGCTGCGGAGACTGGCGATCCTTCACGATCGGAACGTCTAACGTGAAACTTTACCAGGGAGTTCGACGAAGGTACAAACCTTCCCTTCCTGGACGCGTTATTCTAGGTCATGCTAAATCTGGATGCCCTTCCGAAAGCCGTCATTCCCACGAAAGACCCACCCGGCCGGACCGGGTGGGTCAGCATACGCATCACGGGTTCGGACGCTGCGCTCGAGCCCGCAGCACGTTCAGGCCGAAGCGCACCAGCGGGGGCAGGCTGCGCCGCACCCGGCGCAGCCGCACGATCCGGTAGAGCCACTCCAGGTTGGCGCGGATCATCCACTGCGGGGCGCGGGGGACGGCGCCGGCCCACACGTCGATGGTCCCGCCTACGCCCATGCCCACGGGCACACCGCGCTCCGGCAGGTGGCGGTGCAGCCATCGCTCCTGCTTGGGCGAGCCCAGGGCGACGAAGAGCACGTCCGGGCGTGCAGCCCGGATCTGCGCGACGACCTCGCCCTCCTCCTCGGGCCGGAAGAAGCCGTCGCGCCAGCCCACAACCTGGATGCGGGGGTACGCCTCCTGCACCCGGCGGGCCGCCTCCGCCACCACCTCGGGGCGGGTGCCCAACAGGAAGACCCGCCCCCCGCCCCGGTCGTTCAGGGCCTTCAGCAGGTTGGAGGCCAGGTCTGCGCCGCCGACCTTCTCGGGCACCGGGTCGCCGAGCAGCCTGGAGGCCAGCACAATGCCGGCGCCGTCCGGCACGACCAGGTCAGCCCCGTTGATGATGGCGGCCAGCTCCGGGTCCCGGCCGGCCCGGTCGGCGATCTCCGCGTTGGGGGTGACCACCAGGTGCGGGCCGCCCGCGTCAATGAAGCCGAGGCAGCGGTCCACGGCCTCGGCCATCGTCACCTTATCGACGCCAATGCTGAGGATCTGTGCGCGCTTCATGTCATCTGCCACCGGCCTGCGCGTACGGACTAGTCCTGGATGGTGACCCGGCCCTTCACCATCAGGACCAGGTCGGTCTCGGCCTGGAACCCTCGCCCGTCGCTGCGGGGCACCACGATCAGGTGGTTGGCGGGGATCCGGGAGCCGCCCCGGATGTCGGTGCCGGCGGTCACGTCCAGCAGCCCGCCCAGGGCCGAGTCGATGGCCGTCGCCCGGCCGCCCCGCAGCACCAGCTCGGTGCCGGCCTCCCCGATCACCTTCTGCCCCGCGGACACCTCCACGACCCGGTACAGCGCCACCAGATCCACGTAGGACTTGCTGACCAGCGGGTCGCCGCCGGTGCCCGGCTCCGCGGTCTCGGCCATCACGCGGCCGGCGGCCAGGCCGACGAGCAGCGCAGCTGCCACCAGCAACGACAGGTTTCTCCATCGGTGCGGCATCCGGAGTTCGCTCCCTTCCATATATCTCCGCTGTCCGTACGACGCCCGCGCGGGCCGGCGGGTTCCCGGGCCTTTCCCTTACGGCCGGGCGAGCTCGCCGTTGGCCCTCTTCTCCAGGTACCCGTAGATGAAGGGATCCAGCTCGCCGTCGATCACCGCCTGGGCGTTGCCCACCTCCACCCCGCTGCGGTGGTCTTTCACCAGGGTGTAAGGCTGGAAGACGTAGCTGCGGATCTGGCTGCCCCAGGCGATCTCCATCTGCGGGCCCCGGATCTGGGCCATCTCCTTGTTCTGCTCCTCGATCTTCAGCTCCACCAGCTTGGAGCGGAGCATCATCATCGCCACGGCGCGGTTCTGCATCTGCGAGCGCTCCTGCTGGCACGATACCACGATACCGGTGGGCAGGTGGGTGATCCGCACCGCCGACTCGGTCTTGTTGACGTGCTGGCCGCCCGCGCCGCTGGACCGGAACGTATCGATGCGCAGGTCCTCGGGCCGGATCTCGATGTCGTCCACGTCATCCTCGATCTCGGGCATGACCTCCACCGCGGCGAACGAGGTGTGCCGCCGGCCGGACGCGTCGAAGGGCGAGATGCGCACCAGCCGGTGGACGCCCATCTCCGGCCGGAGGAAACCGTACGCGTAGGGGCCCCGCACCGCGATCGTGACCGACTTGATGCCGGCCTCGTCCCCGTCCAGCCGGTCCAGCTCCTCCACCTTGAAGCCGCGCCGCTCGGCCCAGCGGACGTACATGCGCAGCAACATCTCCGCCCAGTCCTGTGCCTCGGTACCGCCGGCCCCGGCGTGGATGGTTAGGATGGCGTTGTACGCGTCGTACTTCCCGTTCAGCAGGACCTGCAGCTCGAACTGCCGGACCTGTTCCTCCAGGGCGTCGGCCTCCGCCCTGGCCTCCGCGGCCATCTCGGCGTCGGACGCCTCCTCGGCGAGGTCGATCATGACCTCCAGGTCGTCCAGCCGGCGCCGGAAGGACTCCAGCTGTTCCACCGGGGCCTTCAGCTGCGCGACCTGCTGGGTGACGCGCCTTGCCCGGTCCTGGTCGTTCCAGAAGTCCGGCGCCGCGATCTGGTGCTCCAGCCCCGCGATCTCCTCGAGACGCCTGTCGAGGTCAAAGAGACCTCCTGAGTTCGATGATTCGCTCGCGCATGCGCTGCGCTCGGCGGGTCAGTTCGTCGTACATGGGCAAACCGCCTCCTCCTCCATGGTCACGCACTGCATTGTACCATCGGCCCGCCGCCGCGGGCAATTCGTACATGGGTGTCCGGTCCCCCCCGGGCGGAATACCCTGGCTAGCAGCGATCCCAGGTGGGGAGGGTCTGCCTGTGGCAATCGGGTTCATCGGCATGGGCAACATGGGGCGGCTCCTGGTCACCGCCCTCGTGCGTGCGGGCGCGCTGCAGCCGGATGAGGTTCTGATCTACTCCCGCTCGCCGGAGAAGCGGCGCCGGGTTACCGCCGCGCTGCCCGGGGTGCAGGAAGCCTACGGGGGCGGCGATCTCGCGCGCCGGGCCGGGGTCGTCTTCCTCTGCGTCAAGCCCCCCGAGACCGCCGGGGTGCTGGAGGAGATCGGGCCGTACATAACCGCGGACCACCTGCTGGTCACCATCAACAACACGGTCACTCTCGCCATGCTGGAGGCGAGGACGCCGGCCCGTGCCGCAAAGGTGATCCCTTCCGTGGTCCACGCCGTCCGTCGCGGCGTCTCGCTGCTGGTCTTCGGAGGGCGCTGCACCCACCGCGACCGGGCGCTGCTCATGCGGCTGATGGGCGCCGTCAGCCGGCCGTTCGTGGTGCCGGAGGAGGCCGTGCGCACCGCCTCCGACCTGACCGCGTGCGGCCCCGCCTTCCTCAGCCTGGTCCTGCACGCGATGGCGGAGGCGGCGCGCGGGAAAGCCCCGGCTCTCTCCCGGGAGGCCGTGATGGCCATGGTACGGGAGACGGCCCGGGCCACCTGCGAGCTGATGGAGCAGACGGGGTATGACTTCGCGGACGTGGCCGCCCGGGTCGCCACCCCGGGGGGCGTGGCCGCGGCGGGCGTCGACGCGCTGCACCCTCGGCTGGACGGGTTCTGGGAGGCGGTACTCGCCGCCACCGCCGCACACGAGGCCGCGAAGCGGGCGCAACTGGTCCTCTAGACCGCGGGAAGGCCGCTCCCTGCCAGGAGCGGCCTTCGCCGTGCGTGGCCCCGGACCGGGCCGCGGCGCCGCCCGGGTTAAGGCTGCGCCTCCTGTGCGGCCTCCGGGATGGTGATCTTGCGCCTTCTCGGCTTGGGCCGCTGCCACCGGAACACCCGGCTCAGCAGGTCGTAGATGGCCGTCGAGTGCTTGGCCAGCACCGGACCGAGCACGGCCAGGATGAGGACGTACAGCGCCGCGAAGGGCTGGAGGACCGGCAGCAGGCCACCGGCCACGCCGAGGTTCGCCATGACGATGGAGAACTCGCCGCGCGCCACGATGGTCAGGCCGATGTTGGCCGAGGCCTTGTGCGACAGCCCGGAGGTGCGACCGGCCAGCATGCCGGCGGCGAAGTTGCCGACCATGCTCACCGCCGCGGCGATCACGGCCGGCACGACCGCACCGCCGAGCCCCACGGGGTCGATGGAGAGGCCGAAGCTGAAGAAGAACAGGGCCCCGAAGAAATCGCGGAACGGCAGGATGAGGTGCTCCACCCGCTCCCGATGGTCGCTCTCCGCCAGGGCCAGGCCGAAGAGGAGCGCGCCGATGGCCTCGGCCACGTGCAGCGACTCGCCGAAGCCCGCGATCAGGAACAGCGCGCCGAAGACCACCAGGATGAACAGCTCGTCCGACAGCCGGTCAAGGAATCGGTTGATCCACGGCATCGCCAGCCGGCTCAGCACCAGCACCCCGGCCATGAACCCGAGCGCCTTGCCCGCCGAAAGCAGGACCTCGCCCGGCGCGGTGGCGCCGCTCAGCACATAGCCCGAGACGATGGAGAGGTAGACGGCCAGGAAGATGTCGTCCGCCATGACGATGCCCAGGATCAGCTCGGTCTCGGGGTTCGCCGTGCGCTTCAGATCGACCAGCACCTTGGCGATGATCGCACTGGAGGTAACGGTCATCGCGCCGGCGGCCACCAGGATCTCCTTCAACTGCCAGCCCATCAGCATTCCGAAGCCGAAGCCGCAGAGGAGGCTGATGCCCACGTGGATCGTGCCGGCCACCAGGATCTTCTTTCCCGACTTCACCAGGCGGCCGATGGAAAACTCGAGCCCGAGGTAGAAGAGGAGGAAGAGCACGCCCAACCGGCCCATGAACTCGAAGATCGCGAACTCGCCGGCAAAGGTCAGATCGATCAGCCCGATCTTGGGTGCGTGCGGGCCGAGCAGCATGCCCATGAGGATCATGAAGGGGACGTTGGAGATCTTCAGCCGGGCCGCCAAGAGGCCGGCAACCGCCATCAGGGCGAGGGCAAGGCCCAGTTCAAATACGGCATGTTCCATCAGCTACTGCCCTTCTCCCACGACCAGCCGCTCCAGGGCCTTCACCTGGTTGCGCTCGCCCACCACCACCAGGGTCTGACCGGCCTGAAGCACCTCTTCCGGCCCGGGGTTGATCTTCTTGGACCTGTCCTGGTTCACGATGGCGATGATGGTCGCGCCGGTGACCTGCCGGACTTGCAGTTCGCCGATGCGCTTCCCCGCGCCGGGAGAGTGCGGACCCAGCCGGTACCACTTGATCATCAGGTCGTTGACGTCCATGTCCATCTCTTCGAGGACCTTGGGCTGGTACGCCAGGCCGCCCACGATGGCGGCCACCTGGCGCGCCTCGGTGTCGTCCAGGGTCACCATCGAGACCGGCTCATCCGGGTCCTCCTGGTCGAAGTGGTAGATGGCGCGCCGCCCGTCGTCGTGCACCACCACCACCATCTTGTCGCCGCTGCGGGTCTCGATGAGGAACTTGCGACCGATCCCGGGGAGATCGGTCTCCCGAATGCCAGGCATGACGAATCCTCCCTCCAGCATGACGAAAACGCACAGAATGAACCTGCGTGACCATAAGAGTGATTTCACGAACCAGTTGGTTCACGTAATCACCCGGATCCACTTACCAATGGTGGAGGCCGCTCCCGGGTCAGGGAGCGGCCTCGGTGATGCGCTTATCCGCCCTGCGCCAGCGGCCGGAGGGCCTCCGCGAGCTGCTCCAGCTCCTCCTCCGTGTTGTAGAAGCCCGCGGAAAGCCGGAGGCTGCGCGGGTGAGGCACCGTGCGGACGATGATGCGCTGCTGCGCCAGGGCCTTCAGCACGCGTTCGGCGTCGGTCTCCACCTGGAAAGTGACCAGTCCCGCGGTCTCGGCCGGGGTGACGACCGTCACCCCGGGCACCCCGGCCAGCAGTTCCCGCGCGGTCGCAGCCAGGCGGCGGATCCGCGCGTACGCCCAGTCCGTGCCCACCTCCTCGGTGAGCCAGCGGCACGCGGCCAGCTGGCCCGCCAGGTTGGCCGGCTGCACCGTGCCCTGCTCCAGCTTCTGGACGCCGCCCTTGGGCAGCAGGCCGGCGTACATGTCATAGGCCTGGGCGGTGCCGTATCCGGCGAAGGTGATGCGCAGCTGGGCCGCCGCCGTCCGGGACCCGTACAGGGCGCCGACGCCCTCCGGGCCGCAGAGCCACTTCTGCCCGGTCACCGCGTAGAAGTCGACCCCCAGCTCCTTCACGTTCACCGGGATGGCACCGAAGGACTGCGCGCCGTCGACCAGCACCAGCACCCCGTGCCGGTGCGCCACCTCGGCGATCTCCCGGATGGGCAGCACCGCCCCGGTGATGAAGGAGACGTGGGAGAGGGAGATCAGCTTGGTGCGCGGGGTGATCAGCCGCTCGATCACCGCCGGCGCCTCCTCGGGCCGGTTCAGCACGTCCGCGATCCGGATGGTGATATTGTACCGCTCGCGGGCGGCAAACAGCGGGAACAGCGCGCCCGGATGCTCCAGGTTGGTGGTGATGGCCTCATCGCCGGGCTGCCAGTTCACCCCCAGCGTGACCAGGTTCATTCCGTCGGTCGTGTTCTGGGTGAGGGCGATCTCCTCGGGCTCGCAGCCGAGCAGCGCCGCATGCTTCGCACGGACCTGGGCCTTCAGCTGGTTCAGCTTTACGTAATACTCCGTCGCGATGCGCCCCTCCGCCGCCTGGGCCGCCAGCGATTCGACCATGGCGGCGCGCACCGGCTCGGGCAGGGGGCCGGCGGTTCCGGTGTTCAGGTAGACCTGGCTGCTCAGGGCCGGCAGCTGGGACCGGATCTGGGTCAGCTTTTCCATGCACGCACCTCCCGGGCAAATCAGGGCGCACAGCAGGAAGCCCGCCGTCTGCGCCACTCCTATTATAATCCTCCCGGCGCGGACAGGGGCTCCAGGACGTAGACCACGCCGCTCCGGTCCAGCCAGGCCCGCCGGAACAGCTCGCGGCGGTAGACCCGCCGCACCTCGGGGTCGGAAGGCGCGGCGGGGTCGTTCACAATCACATCCCCCTCCGGGGTGAAGCCGCGCACCACCAGGATGTGGCCCGCCGTCCGGGCGATGGGCGCGTTGGGCAGCCATGACCGGTCGTACGCCACCGAGGCGATGAGCGGCCGCCCGCGGGCGATCCACCGCTCCAGTTCGGCGAAGCTGCCGAACCGGTCCACGTACGCCCGGAAGCCCCGGGTGGAGGCGTAGGCGGTGTTGAACGGCCAGTTTCCGTGGCCCCGGTAGGCGGCGTCGTAGACCCCCGGGACCGTCTCCCCGGGAATCGACTCCACGTGGCCGTAGTAGGCCATCACCATCGCCAGCGAGACCGGGCTGCACCAGACGTTCCCGCCGTCGGGGAAGACCATCTGGGACCGCATGGGCACGTCCAGCTCCACCCCCCAGGCGTCCCGGTGCGGCGGCTCGCCGCTGCGCTCATCCTTCCGGGCGGCGGCCAGCCAGAGCCGGCGGAGCGCCGCGGCCCTCAGCGTCACCCGGAACTGGTACGCCCGGGCGGGGCGGTCGAGCAGCAGCGTGTCGGTCTCCAGCCGGCCGAAAGGCGGATGCACCTGGCCGGGGACGGAGGCACGCTCGCCGGTGGAGGACCAGCGGCCGAAGCTGAACCAGGGCGACCAGCCGTCGCCGACGCGCACCCGCAGGGAAACCTCGATCAGCTCCCCCTCACCGTTCCAGGAGGCCACGGCCCAGTCGAAGGGCGCGGCCTCCTGCCCAGGTGCCGTCCAGGTTCCGTCGCCGACCAGCCCCTCCGGCCCCGCCCGGGTGCCCTGGTGGTCGCCGGCGGCAAAGGCGTTGCAGGGATAGAGCGCCACAGCCGCCCCTCCTCTACTTCTTCGTGCGGGGATCCAGGGCGTCCCGCAGGCCGTCGCCCAGCAGGTTAAACGCCAGCACGGTGAGCATGATCATCACGCCCGGCGCGAGGGACATCCAGGGGGCGTGCCGGAGGTACGAACGGCCCTCGTAGATCATGGAACCCCAGGTGGCCGTGGGCGGCTGCACCCCCAGCCCCAGGTAGCTGAGGGACGCCTCGCTCATGATCGCCCCGGGGATGCCCAGGGTCACTGCCACGATGATCGGCCCCAGCGCGTTGGGCAGGATGTGCCGGAGGACCACCCGCGCGTCGCTGGCCCCGGCGGCCCGGGCCCCTTCCACGAACTCCCGCTCCTTCAGGGCCAGCACCTGGCCGCGGGTGAGCCTGGCCATGCCGGCCCAGCCCACCACCGACAGGGCGATGAACAGGTTGATGAGCCCCCGGCCGAGGGCGAACATGATCGCAATCGCAAACAGCAGGTCCGGGAAGGCGAACAGCACGTCCACCGTGCGCATGATGACCCGGTCCACCCGGCCGCCGTAGTAGCCCGCGAGCGCGCCCATCGTCACGCCGATCACCATGACGATGGCCTCGGCGACGAAGCCGACGAGCAGCGAGACGCGCGCCCCGTAGATCACGCGCGAGAGCACGTCGCGGCCCAGGTGGTCGGCGCCGAGCCAGTACTTGCCCTCTCCCAGCGCGTCAAAGGGTGTACCGGGCTTGGCCAGCTTCAGGAAGAGGTCCTGCTTGTTGGGATCGGCCGGAGCGAGCCAGGGGGCGAGGATCGCCATGAGGATGAGCAGGACGATGAAGACCAGGCCCGCCATCGCCAGCTTGTGCTGCCGCAGCCGGTCCCAGGCGGTCCTGCTCCTGGGCTCGGCGCCCGCCGCCGCAGGCGCCCTTACCTCAGCGGTTGCCGCCATGGCCTCTGCTCCTTTCCTACGTCATGCGGATGCGCGGATCGACCAGCGAGTAGCTGATGTCCACGAGGATGTTCATCACCACGAAGATCACCGCGGTGAGCAGCACCGTGGCCTGGATCACCGGGAAGTCCAGGGCGTTGAGCCCCCGGATCGTCACCAGCCCCAGGCCGGGGATCCCGAACACCGACTCGGTGAGGATGGAGCCGGTGAGCAGCCCGCCGATCTCCAGGCCCACCACGGTGATGACCGGGATCAGGGCGTTCTTCAGCGCGTGCTTGAAGACGACGACCCGCCCGCTGAGCCCTTTGGCCCGGGCGGTGCGGATGTAGTCCTGGCTGACCACGTCCAGCATGGAGGAGCGCGTGTACCGGGCGATCGAGGCCGCGTAGCGCGTGCCCAGCACCAGCGCGGGCAGAATCAGGTGCTTCAGCGTGTCAAACCCCGAGATCGGCAGCCATCCCAGCCGGTAGCCGAACAGCAGCTGGGCCACCATGGCCACCCAGAAGACCGGGGCGGAGATGAACGAGAGCGCCGTCACGGTGGCCATGTAGTCGATGGCTGTCCCGCGGTTCAGCGCCGACAGGATGCCGATGGGCACCCCGATGACGACGGAGACCAGCACCGCTGACGCCGTGAGCTTCAGGGTAGCGGGCATGGCGCTGCGGATCATGTTCATCACGGGCTGCTGGGTCTGAAACGACCTGCCCAGGTCCCCTCGCAGCGCTCTCAGAAGAAAATCCGCATACTGCACCGGCAGGGGGCGGTCCAGCCCCATCTCCCGGCGGATGCGCTCGATGGTGGCCGGGTCCGCCTTCTTCTCGAACGCGACGGTCACCGGGTCGCCGGGGACCACGTGCATCAGGATGAAGGTGATGAGGCTGACCCCCAGCAGGACGGGAATGCCGGACCAGAGCCGGCGCACGATGTAGGCGAGCAAGGCAATCCTCCCCGATTGCCAATCGGGGTGGGGACCCGGCCAGGCCGCGGCCCCCACCGCCCGATGGCTGCAGCGTTATTGGACGTCCTTCCAGACCGTCTTGTAGTCGTACACGAAGACCGGGTTGAGCTGGAAGCCGTGCACGTACGGCTGGCTGACGAAGTAGGACTTCAGGTGCCACAGCGGAATCATCGCGTACTCCTCGTACAGCAGCCGCCGCTCCAGCTCCTGATAGTCCCGGCTGCGCCGCTGGACGTCGGTGTCGATCCGCGCCCGCTCCAGGATCGCGTCGATCTCCGGGTCGTTGACGCCCACCGACATCGCCGTGGAGCTCGAGGAATGGAAGAAGGTCCAGAGGAAGTTGTCCGGGTCGGGATAGTCGGCGTACCAGTTGCCCTGGTTGGCCGGGATCTCGCCCCGGGAGCGTGCGGCCGCATACGTGGCCGAGTCGTAGATCTCCACCACGTAGTTGAGGCCCACCTCGGCGAGCATCTGCTGAATCGCCAGGTTGGTGTCCGTCACCTTGTCTCCGCCGCGCTGCCAGGCGGTGATCGTCAGCCCCTCGAAGCCGTTCTCCCGGATGATCTGCCGCGCCCGCTCGGGGTCATAGGGGAACCCGGGTGCGTCCGTGAGCGCACCGACGATCCCCGGGGAGGTCAGGCCGGCGGCCGGGATGCCGGTGCCGTTGTGGATGGTGTCGATGATCTTCTGCCGGTCGATGGCCAGCGACACGGCCTCCCGCAGCCGCTTGTCGGGGTAGAACCGGTGGTTCAGGACCAGGTAGTAGGTGTTCAGGGTCGTGGTCTCCCAGATCTTCCACCGGCCCGACTGCGTGGCGTTCTCCCACTCCACGGTGGGGATGTCGTTGCTGTCGAGGTTGCCCATCTCGAACTCGAGCCAGCGGGTCGACTCATCGGCGATCACCCGGTACTCGATGGCGTCCAGGAACGGATAGCCCTCCTCGAAGTAGTCCGGGTTGCGCTCCAGCACGATCAGCTCATTGGGACGCCACTCCTTCAGCTTGAACGGGCCGGTGCCGACGGGCTCCCGGGCGAAGGCCTCGCCCTTCTCCGCGGCGTAGTCGGCCGGCAGGATCGAGGCCGGCGCGGTGGCCAGGTTGCTCAGAAACGGCCCGAACGGCTCCTTCAGGGTGATCTCAAAGGTGTAGGGGCCCGTGACTTTCAGGCCGGCCAGCTCGGTGGCCTTGCCCTCCAGCATCTCGTCCGCGCCGACGATGTCGTGGAACACCCAGGTGTTCTTGGCCATCGTCGCGGGGTTGAGCATGCGCTCAATCGTATACTTGACGTCCTTGGTGGTCAGCTCGACCCCGTTGTGGAACTTCACGCCCTCCCGGAGCCGGAAGGAGTACGTGCGCCCGTCCGCGGACACGGTCGGCATCTCGGCCAGCAGCTCGGGCTCCAGCTCCAGCGTGGTGCCCCTGTAGCGGACCAGGGTGTTGAACAGGTTTCGGGCCAGGCGGTACACCTGCAGCGTCGTGTCCAGCTGCGGGTCCATCACCGCGGGCTCGGCGCCGATGGCCATGCGGTAGGTGCCGCCGTAGACCTCGCCGTTGGGCCCCCGCCGCGGCCCGCCGGACGGGTCGGTTCCGCCCGTGCCGCCCTGGCCCGAGCCGTCCTGGGACGTACTCGTGCCGCCGTCCGGCCCCTGGGTCTCCGCCGGCCGGGAACAGGCCGCCATGGCGAGCATGGCGACAGCCAGCAGCAGCGCGGTCAGACGTGAGGGACGCTTCATCCTCCTACCCCTCCCATATGGTGACCGGGAGCCTCCCCCCTCTGTGCCTTTCCCGGTCTGTAGTGTTCATCAGAATTCCCCACCGCCCGTTGTATTCCTCTTCTATCTAGGGGGAATATACAAAATACGATACTCACAAACTCGTACCTGACCGCGCGGAAAACCGCCCCGGCCCATGCCGGGGCGGTCCTGTAAGCGCATCCGGCGCTATCGGCCCCAGACCAGCGGGACCCAGAAGCAGCCGATCAGCGTGATGGTGGCGATGGCCGCCAGGTTGAGGAAGAAGCCCACCCGGATCATCTGCCGGATCGTCACCCGGCCGGAGCTGAACACGATGGCGTTGGGCGGCGTGCCCACGGGCAGCATGAACGCCAGCGAGCCGGCCAGGGCGGCCACCATCATCAGGCCGGGGGGCGAAACGCCCAGCGCGGTGGCCAGGCTCGCCATGATCGGCATGAAGATGGCGGCGATCGCCGTGTTGGAGGTGATCTCGGTCAGGAACGTCACCAGGGTGGTGACGGCCAGGACGATAAGGATGTAAGGCGCGCCTTCCAGAACCTCCAGGAAACCCGCCAGCCACACGGCCACCCCCGTCGACTGGAACACCTCCGCGACGCAGAAGCCGGCGCCGAAGAGCAGGAGCACGCCCCAGGGCAGTTCCTTCAGGGCAGACTCGTCCAGCAGAAACCCGCCCTCGCCGCCCGGGATGAGGAACAGGAGCGAAGCGCCGAAGATGGCGACCATCGCGTCGCTGATCCCCGGCACGACCCCCTTCAGCAGGAAGGGGTAGGTGATCCACAGCAGGGCGGTGGCGCAGAACACGCCGAGCACCTTTCGCTCCTCGCCGCTCATCGGCCCCAGCTCGGCCATCTGCCTGCGCACCCATTCCCGGCTGCCGGCGACCTCGGCAAAACCGGGCGGCATGACCCACAGCAGGATGCGCCATGCGACGAGCGTGAAGACGAGGAACATGGGAACGCCCACCAGCATGTAATCGAAGAAACTGATCTCAACGCCCAGCGTCGAAGCCGCGACGCCCACCATGATCGCGTTGGGCGGCGAGCCGATGATGCTGCCGACGCCGCCAATGGAGGCCGCGTAGGCAATCGCCAGCAGGATCAGGGCGGAAAATGGCTCTTGATCTGGGTACACCTTTTCGCCGTTCCTCACCCGCAGTTCGGTGATCTGCTTGACGACCGCGATGCCGATGGGCAGCATCATCATCGCCGTCGCGCTGTTGGAGATGAAGGCGGAGAGCACGCCGGTGGCCAGCATGAAGCCCAGGACAAGCCTGGACGGACTGGTGCCCACCGCGCTGATGACCGCCAGCGCGATGCGCCGGTGCAGGTTCCAGCGCTCGATCGCCACCGCGATGATGAACCCGCCGAGGAACAGGAAGAGGGTCGGATCGGCGTAGGCAGACACCACCTCCCCCACCGAGCCCAGCCCCAGTACGGGGAACAGAATGACCGGAAGCAGGCTGGTGATGGGGAAGGGGATGGCCTCGGTCACCCACCACGCGGCGATCCAGGCGGTGCCGGCCAGCGCCGCCACGCCTTCGGGTCCCAGGCCGGCCGGCCGGAAGAACAGGTAGATGAGCAGACAAAGCGTCGGGCCAAGTACGAGTCCGATTCTCTGCGCCAGGTTCAGGGACAGCTGTTTCTCCCCCGCAACCGTCGCCCTTGCGCCTTGCACGATCACACTATCTCTCCTTCCCAGCGTCGGTGCAGCAGCCCATGCGCCCGTTTCAACCCGGATTTGACACCACCGTTTGGCAGACGGGCCAATTGCGAGGATATGGTAAATTCCCAAGTCAAAGCTTAACGCGGCGCCCTTTTTTCCGTCAATTGCACAAACAGACTATAGCCCCGGACCCGTCCGCAGTAGACGGGCCCGGGGCTTCCGTATCAGCCCGAAGCCGCTTCAGGCGCTCAGGATGCGGCGCACGTCGTCGCCATCCAGCGTCTCCCGGTCCGAAAGCTCGACCACCAGTGCGACCAGCCGGTCTCGATTCGTCTCGATCAGGCTCCGGACCTCCCGATACAGCCGGTCCAGCAGCGCCTGCACCTCCCGCTCGATGGCGGCGGCCGACTCTTGAGAGAGGTTCTGCACGCCGGGCCAGTCGGTGTCGGGCACCGCCATCAGGCCCACCGACTGACCCATGCCGTAGCGGCTGATCATCTCCCGGGCCACCTGGGTCGCCCGCCTCAGGTCGTCCTGGGCGCCGGTGGACCGCTCGCCCAGGAGCACCTCCTCGGCGGCCAGGCCGCCCAGGAGCATCTTCAGCCGGGCTTCCAGCTCGGAGCGGGTGTAGAGCATCTGGTCCTCCTCGGGCGTGGTCAGGGTGAAGCCCCCGGCACGCCCGCGGGGGATGATGGTCACCTTCTGCACCGGGTCGGCACCCGGGGTGAGCGTGGCCACCAGGGCGTGGCCCGCCTCGTGCACCGCCACCCGCCGCTTCTCCTCGGGACGGATCATCCGCCCCTTGCGGGCCGGGCCGCCGGCCACCACCCGGTCGATGGCCTCGTCGATCTCGCTCATCGTGATGTGACTGCGCCCCCGGCGCACGGCCAGGATGGCGGCCTCGTTCAGCAGGTTGGCCAGATCGGCCCCCGTAAAGCCGGGGGTTCGCCGCGCGACGGCGGCCAGGTCCAGAGAGGGATCCAGTTGCTTGCCCTTCGCGTGGACCCGCAGGATCTCCTCGCGCCCCGCCGCGTCCGGGGGACCTACGGGGATCTGCCGGTCAAACCGGCCGGGGCGGAGCAAGGCCTTGTCCAGCACGTCGGGCCGGTTGGTGGCCGCCATGACGATGACGCCCTCGTAGGCACCGAAGCCGTCCATCTCGGTGAGCAGCTGGTTCAGCGTCTGCTCCCGCTCGTCGTGGCCGCCGACCACCGCGGCGGAGCCCCGCTGGCGGCCGACGGCGTCGATCTCGTCGATGAAGACGATGCACGGCGCGTTCTTCCGGGCCTGGGCGAACAGCTCGCGCACGCGGGAGGCGCCCATGCCGACGAACAGCTCGACGAAGCTGGAGCCGCTCAGGGCGAAGAAGGGCACCCCCGCCTCGCCGGCCACCGCACGGGCCAGCAGCGTCTTGCCCGTCCCCGGCGGACCGTACAGCAGCACGCCCTTGGGGATGCGCGCGCCGATCGCCCGGTACTTGTCCGGGTTCTTCAGGTAGTCCACGATCTCCTCGAGCTCGCCCTTCACCTCGTCCATCCCGGCGACGTCGGCGAAGGTCACGGGGGACTCCCCGGGCGCCAGCGGCTTCACGGTGGACCGGGCGAGCCCGAAGGCGCCGGCCTGCCGCTTCTGCGCCCAGGCAAAAAGGCCGACCATCACGGCGAGCCAGAGCACCGTCGGCAGCAGGGTCACCCACCACGGCGTCCGGGTGACCTCATATCGCTGCTCCACTCCGGCCTCCTCCAGCCGCTCCGCCAGGCCGGCCGCGTCCGGCGGCAGGGTCACCGTGAAGCTCTCCCCGCCGACCATCTTCCCCTGCAGGACGCGGTCTCTGACGACCGCCTCCTGGACGCGCCGGTCCTCCAGGGCATCCAGGAAGGCCGAGTACGACAGCTCCGTCGGCCGGGTCGTCAGCGGCGGAAGGAAGAAGAACTGAAGGAGCCAGAGCCCGAACAGCACCATCAGGATGCGCTTGGTTACTTCACGTGTTCGATCGCTGCTCAAAACGCAGCCGCCTCCTTACTGGCCCCGCGGTTTCTCAGGCGATCGCTCAGAGTGGTCTCTCTGTGTGTCTGCGTTCATGATAACGGTCAATCCTTAGATCCACCTGAGATAGGCAACGTTCGCGGGAGTGTTCTCTCCCAAACCTTTGGACGACCGAACAACAGCGGGGGTCCGTCAATGAGAGCGGTTTTCAGCCCGGAATTGTTCGCGACGGAACAACAAAAAAGGACGCCGCCTGTGTGGCGACGCCCTTTGAGTTCCCGGGTTCAGGCGTTGGCCGCCCGCCCGCAGCAGAACTTGTACTTCTTCCCCGAGCCGCAGGGGCAGGGGTCGTTGCGGCCGACCTTCTTCCCCTCGGCCCGGACAGGCTGCCGCGGCGCGGCGCCCTGGCTGCCCGACTCGATCATGATCCGCGGCCGCTGCGGCTCGCGCACCACCTCGAAAATGAAGAGGTTGCGCACCATGTCCCGCTGGATGGAGCGGATCATGTTGTTGAACATCTCCATAGCTTCCATCTTGTACTCGATCAGCGGGTCGCGCTGGCCGTAGGCCCGCAGGCCGACGCCCTCCCGCAGGTCGTCCATGGCGTCCAGGTGGTCCATCCACTTCTCGTCCACGGTGCGCAGCAGCAGGAACCGCTCCAGCTGCCGCATAGTCTCGGCGCCGAGCCGCGCCTCCTTCTCCTCGTAGGCCCGGATGGCCGCCTGCTCGATGACCTTGGCCAGCTTCTCCCGGCCCTCCTGCTCCCGGCGCACGCCCTCGACGGCCGCCTTCAGGTCTTCCACGTTGACGGCGCCCTTGGGGATGCCGTTGTCCTCGGCGAGCGCGACCAGGATGGACGGATCCCACTCCTCGAAGTAGACGTCCTCCGGCACGCCCTCTTCCACGATGGACTGGGCCGTGGCGGCGATGGCGTCCAGGACGACCTCCCGGGTGTCGTGCCCCTCGAGGATCTGGCGGCGCTGCTTGTAGATCAGCTCGCGCTGCGTGTTCATCACGTCGTCGTACTGCAGCACGTGCTTCCGGATGTCGAAGTTGCGGGCCTCGACCTTCTTCTGGGCGTTCTCGATCGCCCGGGAGACCATCGGGCTGTCGATCGGGACGTCGTCCTCGATCCCCAGCTTGTTCATCAGGTTCTGCACCATCTCGCCGCCGAAGAGCCGCATCAGGTCGTCCTCCAGCGACACGTAGAACCGTGACTCGCCGGGGTCGCCCTGGCGGCCGGCGCGGCCCCGCAGCTGGTTGTCGATGCGCCGGGCCTCATGCCGCTCGGTGCCGATGACGCACAGGCCGCCCACGGCCCGCACCTTCTCGGCCTCCTCGGCGCACTTGGCCTCCTCTTCCTTCAGGTACTGCAGGTAGACCTCCCGGGCCGCCTGGACCTCCGGGTCCTGGGACGGGATGATGTCCGTGGCCGCGACGATCAGCTCCGGCGCGTAGCCCTCCGCCCGCATGCGCTGGCGCGCGGCGAAGTCGGGGTTGCCGCCCAGCAGGATGTCGGTGCCGCGGCCGGCCATGTTGGTCGCGATGGTGACGGCGCCGAAGCGGCCCGCCTGGGCGACGATTTCGGCCTCGCGCTCGTGGTGCTTCGCGTTCAGCACCTGGTGCGGGATGCCCCGGCGGGTCAGGATCTGCGAGAGGTACTCCGACTTCTCGATGGAGACGGTGCCGACCAGCACCGGCTGGCCCCGCTTGTGCCGCTCCTCCACGTCGTCGGCCACGGCCTTGAACTTGGCCTTGACCGTCTTGTACACGACGTCGGGGTGGTCGATGCGGATCATGGGCTTGTTGGTGGGGATGGCGATGACGTCGAGGCCGTAAATCTTCCGGAACTCCTCCTCCTCCGTGAGGGCCGTGCCGGTCATGCCGGCCAGCTTCTTGTACATGCGGAAGTAGTTCTGGAAGGTGATGGTGGCCAGGGTCTGGGTCTCCTCCTCGATCTTGACCCCTTCCTTGGCCTCCACGGCCTGGTGCAGGCCGTCGGACCACCGCCGGCCGAACATCAGGCGGCCGGTGAACTCGTCGACGATGATCACCTGACCGTCCTTCACCACGTAGTCCCGGTCGCGGTGGAACAGCTCCTTGGCCTTGATGGCGTTGTTCAGGTAGTGGACCAGCTGCTGGTTCTCGCCCTCGTAGAGGTGGTCGACGTTCAGCCACTTTTCGACCTTGGCGATGCCCTCCTCGGTGGGGGCGACCCGCTTCTCCTTCTCCTCCACGATGTAGTCCTCATCGCGCTTCAGCCGCTCCGCGATCTTCGCGAAGGTGTAGTACATCTCGGCCGGCTTTCCGGAGGGGCCGGAGATGATCAGCGGGGTCCTGGCCTCGTCGATCAGGATCGAGTCGGCCTCGTCGACGATGGCGTAGAAGAACTCGCGGTGCACCATGTCCTGCGGATGCATGGCCATGTTGTCCCGCAGGTAGTCGAAACCGAACTCGTTGTTGGTGCCGTAGGTGATATCGCAGTTGTACGCCTCGCGCCGCTGCGCGGAGGTCAGCCCGTGCACGATCAGCCCGCAGCTCATGCCGAGGAACCGGTAGATGCGACCGATGTCGTCCCGGCCGACCTTCGCCAGGTAGTCGTTCACGGTGACCAGGTGGCAGCCCCGGCCCAGCAGCGCGTTGAGGTAGAGCGGCATGGCCGCCACCAGGGTCTTGCCTTCGCCGGTCTTCATCTCGGCAATGTTGCCCTCGTGCAGCACGATGCCGCCGATCAGCTGGACGTCGAAGGGCCGCCGCCCCGTGGTGCGGATCGACGCCTCGCGCACCACCGCGAACGCCTCGGGCAGGATCTGCTCCAGCGTCTCGCCCCGGGCGATTCGCTCCTTGAACTCGACCGTCTTGTGGGCGAGTTCGGCGTCCGAGAGCTTCTGCATCTCAGGCTCCAGGCTGTTGATCAGGGCCACCGTCCTCTGGTGGCGCTTGACGACCTTCGCGCTGTAGTCGCCAAAGATGCGTTCCAGGATCTTCAAAGCCAACGCTTACACCTTCTTCGCTGTTGTGCCGGTCGGGCCGGCGCACAGATCGTAGGCTCGTCCGTCCGGTGCCCGGACAGCGGCGCGCGTGGGCGCTGCATCCGGCGGGGGCCGCCGCGGCGCCGGGCCGGGGACACCGAACCGTCCTTCCCTGTCTTCTGTTTAGATGCGCCGAAGCCCGCGACGAGTTCGCACCCATGCGGGTATCCGCGATATTTTAGCATGCCACGCACGGACAGGCAACGACATTCCCCTGGCAAGTTCAGAAAAGACCGACCACTCTCAGAACCGCATCGGGCCCCCGCGCAGGGCGATGGCCCGGTCCGCCAGCACCCAGAGCCCGCCGGCCACCACCGAATGGCCTCCCAGGACCACCGGGATGGGGCACTCCAGGGCGGCCCGGGTGAATGCCCGCACGAAGGGGTCGCCGATCTGCTCCACGTTGCCCAGGTCCGACTGGAACCGGTCCCACTCGCTGACCCGCCGGCCCCGGTTGGCGAAGAGCACCCGGGTGTCAAAGAAGGCCGCGTCGCACGTCTCGCCCAGCCGCGCGAAAAACCGCTCCGGCCCCAGGTCCTCGATGAGGTCGCCCACCACCGACCGCACCAGCCCCGCGGCCTCCCGCCCCAGGGCCTTCATGCCCCGCTCCTCCGAGAAGACCCGCAGCCGCACCGGAAGGTTCCGGTTGAAGTGCTCCATGATGGCGGAGCCCACCCGGCCGATCAGGGCCACCTCGGGCAGTTCGGCGGCCAGCACGTCGGCCGCGGCGCGCAGCCGCGCATCCGACCACCCGGCCGCCCGCAGCGCGGCCTGGGCCCGGGGGCCGCCCTTGCCGCTGAGCGCGAGGATCAGGTAGTCGGTCGGGGTGTCCAGATCGAAGTTCACCGCCGCGCTGTTGGGGAGCAGCACCCGCTCCATGCCGGTGTCGCGCAGCCTCCACCCCAGGATGTTGTCGTTCTCCGGGGGATCCACCCGTTCCAGGTGGGAGGCCGGCCGCCATGCCACCAGGTCGACGGACTGGACGTTGTTGACCACCACCGTGGGCTCATCCCGGTGCAGGGCGTCCCGAATCCAGGCGATCTCCTCCTGGCCGATCAGCGGCAGGGCCGCTCCGCTCAGGTAGATCACCGCGTCCGCGCCGCTCTCCCGCACGACCTGCACCAGGCTGCGGCCGAAGTGGAAGCGGTCGCTGCGCGTGTCGAAGATCCGGGCGCCGAGTCGTGCCGCCGCCTCCGCCAGGGCCGGGTGGTTGGTGGCCAGCACGACCTGGTCAAGCCCCGCGGCGCAGAACTTGGCCACCGTGTCCAACGTCACCGCGTGGCGCAGCCCGGTCAGGGTCTCCTGCAGCGGGTTCTCCGCCCGGGGTCCGCCTTCGAAGATGATCGCTGCCGTGCGCACCCTCTTGCCTCCCAGAAAGGACAGCCCCGCCGCCCGACCGGCGGCGGGGCTGGAACACCGTGTGGTTAGTATTCCGGCACCAACAGACCGTAGTCGCCGTCGTGGCGGCGATAGAGCACATTCACCTTGCCCGTGTCGCTGTTGACGAAGACGAAGAAGTCGTGCGAGAGCAGGTCCATCTGCAGGATTGCCTCGTCCACGGTAACGGGTTTGACGGGGAACCGCTTGACCTTGACCACCTTGCCGTCCAGCTCGGCATCCACGCCCTGGTCCTCGGCGCCGGCGACGGCGGCCTCGGGCGCCGCCCCTGCGCCACCTCGCCGGCGGAGCCGGGCACGGTACCGCTGGACCTGCTTCTCCAGCTTGTCGGCCACGAGATCGATGGAGGCATACATGTCGCCCGTGGCCTCCTCGCCCCGCAGGATCCACCCGTTCAAGTCTGCGGTAACTTCGATGATGTGCCGTCCGCGCTCCACATAGAGGTTGGCCTGCGCCTTGATCGGATGGTCGACGAACTTCTCGATCTTGCCAAGCTTCTTCTCGACGTACTCGCGAAGCGCCTTGGTGATCTCGATGTTCTTACCGCGTACCGCAACCTGCATGGCCCCAACTCCTCCCACTTCGTCGGGCCCTGCCGGGCCGTTCTCCGGGTATTGACTCTCTTCCCTTCGGAGGTCCCGTTTCCCTGCCGGGTGCGCTGTCTCTATTCGTATTATCGTTCATGTCTTCCGGATTCATCCCCGGTTTCCCCGGTGGCGGCCGAGATACTCACAGTCTGTGCCTATCCTGGCTGTGGGTATTGGGGATAAGTCTGTTGATAAGGGCTGTCACAAGCTTCGCGCGTGGGGATAACCATGTGGACGCGAGCAGGCCCGGCCGCGGGCGGCGCAGAACACAGTATAAGGAAGCAAGCCGGCCACTGACCGGCACGGCGGGACGGAGGGCTAGTAATGGACAACGTCTTCGAGTTTCCGGCGGGGCTTTACGGCTTCCCCGACCTCAAGCGCTTCGTGGTTGTGGACGTTCCCGGCGCCGGCGACGTGGTCAAGCAGCTGGTGTCGACCGAAGATCCCAACGTGGGCTTTACGCTGGTGTTCCCCTTTGCGTTCTTCCCCCGGTACAGCCCGGACATCCCGGAGGAGGAGCTGGTCGCCGTGGGTGCGGAGAGCGCCGAACAGGTGCTGCTCTACGCCATCGCCAGCGTGCCGGAGGACTTCCGGAAGGCGACGGCCAACCTGCGGGCGCCGGTGCTTTTCAACCCGTTCACCCGCAAGGGCCGCCAGGTGATCCTGGGCGACGACCGGTACGGTATCCGCGAGCCGCTTTTCCAGGGGGCCGACCGAATCCCGGCAGAGGAGGGCCGCTGATGCTCGTACTCACCCGACGAGTGGAAGAGTCCATCCTGATCGGCGACGACATCGAGATCAAGATCCTGCAGGTGCGCGGCGCCGGGGCCCAGGCCGTGGTTCGGCTGGGCATCGTCGCCCCCAAGTCCGTCACCATCCTGCGCAAGGAGATCTACGACGAGGTGGTGGACGCGAACCGGCAGGCCGCCCAGGCCGCGGCGCCGCTGCCGCCGGACCTGCTCCGGGCTCTGGGCGGCGCCGCGCCGGGCCCGGATCCGGAGGAGGGACCCGGCGGCGAACAGCCCGGTTAGGCGGCCGGGATCGGCTTGTCGGACACGGCGACGACCGCCAGGTTTACCGCCCGGGCGCCGGTGGCCCAGAGCACGTCCGCCGCGGCGGACGCCGTCGCGCCGGTGGTGAGCACGTCGTCCACCAGCAGGGCGTGCCTCCCCGCCCAGGCGGGCTCGCGCCCCGTCCGCACACCAAAGGCGCGGGCCAGGTTCCGCCACCGGGCGTGCCGGTCGCGGAGGGCCTGCTGCCCGGTGGCGCGCACCCGCACCAGGTCGTCCGCGGCGACCGGCACGCCCAGCTCCGCCGCGAGCCCCCGGGCGATGCACTCCGCCTGGTTGTACCCCCGCTCCCGCTCCCGTATGGGGTGCAGCGGGATGGGCACGATCACGTCCGGCAGATCCTCGACCATCTGCGCCAGGTACCGCCCCAGGGCCTCGCCCAGGGCCTGCCGGCCGCTGAACTTCACGTGGTGGACGGCCGCGCGCAGCACGCCCCGGTGCAGTCCCAGGGCCCAGACCCGGCCGTAGGACGGCGTGATGACGCACTCCGCGCACAGCCCCCAGCCGCCCCGGAGCGGGCGGCTGCAGTTGATGCAGAGCCGCATGTCGAGGGTGAAGGGCATGGCCGCCCAGCAGTCCGCGCAGACCGGCACGGTCTCGGCTACCGTCGCCAGCGGCGGCAGCGGCGCCGGAAGCGGACCGTCGCAGGTGATGCAGGTGGTCCGCTGCGGCCACAGGAGGGTCACCAGGCCTTCGAGGATCGTGCGCAACAATGGCGTCACCCCCGCGCGAGTTTCGCCGCGGGGCCGACTTCATCCTTCTTTTTCCAGATGACCCTCCAGATCCACGATCACGACCCTGGGAGCCGTCGTGGCGGCCACGGCCCGGGCGATGGCCTCCTGGCGGGTCAGGTGGCCCAGCTGCAGCACCAGCGCATGCCCGTACCGGCAGGCCAGCCGGTTCAGGATGGCGGCCGTCTCGTCCCGGGAGCCCAGGTCCACGAGCACCAGCTCGCCGTCGGCAGCGCGGGCGATCCGGTCCAGCGCACCCTCGATCCGGTCCGCCTGGTCCCGCACCAGCACCACGCAGGCCGCCGGCTCATCCGCCGGGTCCCCGCTCGGGCGCAGCCTCCCGATCAGCTCCGCCGCGCGGGCCACGGCGCTCACCAGGCCATACGCCGCTAGGGCCAGCAGCCCCCAGAAGAACGGTCCTTCCCGCACCGCCGCCCCCTCCCGGGAGCCAGCATATGACGGGGGCGACGCGCGGGGTGCCGCGGGGCCCGCGGGCAGGATCCGGCCCGAATACGACCGGGCCCCGCCGCCGCTCCGCGCGAAAGACCGTCCCCGCGGAGTCGGGGACGGTCTTGCGTTAGATGCCGGCCTTCTCCCGGAGGAGGTCCACCTTGTCGGTCCGCTCCCACGGCAGGTCGAGATCCGGGCGGCCGAAATGGCCGTAGGCCGCCACCTGCCGGTAGATGGGCCGGCGCAGGTCCAGGTCCCGGATGATCGCGCCCGGCCGCAGGTCGAACGTCTCCCGCACCAGCTGTGCCAGCCGCTCGTCGGGCAGCTTGCCCGTGCCGAAGGTGGTCACCAGGATCGAGACGGGGTGGGCGACGCCGATGGCGTAGGCCACCTGCACCTCGCACTTGCGGGCCAGCCCCGCCGCCACGATGTTCTTGGCCACCCAGCGGGCCGCGTAGGCGCCGGACCGGTCGACCTTGGTCGGATCCTTGCCCGAGAAGGCGCCGCCGCCGTGGCGGGCGTAGCCGCCGTAGGTGTCCACGATGATCTTGCGGCCCGTGAGGCCCGTGTCGCCCTGCGGGCCGCCGACCACGAAGCGGCCGGTCGGGTTGATGAAGTAGCGGGTCCGATCGTCGATCAGGTTGCGGTCCACCACGTCGAGGATGACGTAGTCGATGACGTCCTTGCGGATCTGCTCCTGCGTGGTGTCCGGGTCGTGCTGCGCCGAGATGACGATGGTGTCGATGCGCTTCGGGCGGCCGTCCTCGTACTCGATGGTCACCTGCGTCTTGCCGTCGGGCCTGAGGTACGGCAGCGTCCCGTTCTTGCGCACCTGGGCCAGCCGCCGGGCGAGCCGGTGGGCCAGGCTGATGGGCAGCGGCATCAGCTCGGGCGTCTCGTCGCAGGCGAAGCCGAACATCATGCCCTGGTCGCCGGCGCCGATCTCCAGCTCCTTCTCGTTCACCTCTCCCCGCACCTCGATGGCCACGTCCACGCCCTGGGCGATGTCCGGGGACTGCGGGTCGATGGCCGTCATCACGCCGCAGGTCGAGCCGTCGAAGCCGTACTTGGCACGGGTGTAGCCGATGTCGCGCACCACGTCGCGCACGAGGTTGGGGATGTCCACGTACGCGTGGGTGGTGATCTCACCGGTAACGACCACCAGGCCGGTGGTCAGCAGGGTCTCGCACGCGACGCGGGCCCGGGGGTCGAGCGCCAGGATGGCGTCCAGCACCGCGTCGGAAATCTGATCGGCCATCTTGTCCGGGTGTCCCTCGGTGACGGACTCCGACGTGAAGAGGTACCGCCCCTTCTGCTCAGTCATCTGCTCGTCTACCTCCTCTGACGGTTCGGGACCGTTCAGGCGAATACACACCAAAACACCCTCTTCGCATAGGAAGAGGGTGGCTAGCGCTTATGAGCTTCTCTTCCCTCTTATCTCCCGGTAGTATGCCCGGCTGGACTTGGCACCTTGCCTGGTGACGCAGGCTGGTTGCCGAAGCTTCATCGGGCCAGGTCCCTCCGCTTCTCTTGATAAGAGTATTCGGTTGCGAACTAGGTTACCACCGGTTCCCGTGCGTGTCAAGGACATCTACCGGGCCGGTTCCGGCGTGGCCGCGTCGACGAGGGCGAACTTCAGCGTGGCCTCCGCCTTCAGCTCGTCGCCCACGTAGGCCATCCCCTTGCCGACGCCGAGCCCGCGCCGCATCGCGACCATCTCCACCTCGAGGCGCAGCTGGTCGCCGGGCAGCACCGGACGGCGGAAGCGCGCGTCGTCGATCCCGGCGAAAAGCGGCACCTTGCCGGCGAACTCGGGCTGCGAGAGCACGGCCACCGCCCCCGCCTGCGCCATGGCCTCCAGGATCAGCACGCCGGGGAAGATCGGGTTGCCGGGGTAATGCCCCTGAAAGACCGGCTCGTTCATCGACACGTTCTTCACCGCCACCACCCGCCTGCCCGGCTCCAGTTCCAGCACCCGGTCGATCAGCAGGAACGGGTGGCGGTGCGGGATGATCTCCATGATCTGCTTGATGTCCAGCGGATACGCCCCCCTGAGCTACGGGAATTCTTATGTTGAGTATTCCCCAGTTGGCCGCCTTATCCTCTTGACGCCCGCGGCTTGGAGGACTACCATAACCCTACGGGGTATGGGATACATGCCGGAGGTGTTGCAGAGTGATCACGATCACCCCGGAAGCCGCCGCCGAAATCGCCCGGCGCCTGGAAGGCAAGCCGGAGAAGGTGGGCTTTCGCATCTTTGTCCAGGGTTACGGTTGAGGCGGTCCCAGCCTGGGCCTCGCTCTGGAAGAGCCGAGAGAGACGGACGTGACCATCGTCGAGGGCGACGCCCGCGTTTACCTCGAGCAGCAGGTCGCCAAGTGGTTCCAGGGAGCCGAACTGGGCTTCGAGCAGGACCCGTGGGGCGGGGAGTTCACCTTCAAGCACCCCAACATGGGCAGCTGTTAGCGACGGCCCGGCAGGATGGGAAGTCGCCGGCGACGGCAGCGGGGAGCGGTCAGGCCGCTCCCCGTTTTCGTCTGCCCATCTGGCCTGATCCGAAGGTACTCCTGCGCGCCGGGCATAGACTTTCGTACTGCTTGTGAAATCGTTCGCGAGATCAGTGGTCAGCGTCCTTACCGGCGGCTAACATAGGGTTATCCGGCCGGACTGCAATTCATCGCCAAAAACATGCATTTCACCGGTGAAAAACGACATTTCACCAGGGCACGCGCCGATTGCGGCCGGCTGCAACCGGGAGGAGGTCGTCGACGATGACCGCTTGGAACGGATTCCGACCCGGCCGCTGGCAGCGGCATATCGATACCCGCGACTTCATCCAGCAGAACTACCGCCCCTATGAGGGCGACGCATCCTTCCTGAGCGGACCGACCGAACGGACCAAGGCCCTGTGGGCGAAGGTCTTCGCCATCTTCAAGGAGGAGCAGGCCAGGCGGGCCCCGCTGAAGGTGGACACCCGGACGCCCGCCGGCATCCTGTCCCACCAGCCGGGGTACGTGGACCGGGACCTGGAGCTGATCGTCGGCCTGCAGACCGACGAGCCCGGCAAGCGGACGTTCTACCCTGCCGGCGGCTGGCGCATGGTCGAGTCCTCGATGAAGGCCTACGGCTACGAGGCCGACCCCCAGTGGAAGACCATTTACACCCAGTACCGCAAGACCCACAACCAGGGCGTGTTTGACGCGTACACCCCCGAGATGCGCGCCGCCCGCTCCAACCACATCATCACCGGCCTGCCCGACGCCTACGGCCGCGGCCGCATCATCGGCGACTACCGCCGGGTGGCGCTTTACGGCATCGACCGGCTCATCGCGGAGAAGGAGCGGGAGAAGGCCGCCACCGAGCCCTGGGTCATGGATGAACCCACCATCCGGCTCCGGGAGGAGCTGACGGAGCAGATCAACGCGCTGCACGAGCTGAAGGAGCTGGGCCGCTGGTACGGCCTGGACCTCGGCCGCCCCGCGGAGAACGCCCGGGAGGCGATCCAGTGGCTCTACATGGGCTACCTGGGCGCGATCCGGGAACAGAACGGCGCCGCCATGTCCATCGGCCGGATCTCCACCTTCCTCGACATCTACATCGAGCGGGACCTGGAGTCGGGCCTCCTTACCGAGGCGCAGGCCCAGGAGCTGGTGGACCAGCTCATCATCAAGCTGCGCCAGGTCGCCTTCCTGCGCACGCCGGAGTACAACGAGCTCTTCAGCGGGGATCCCACCTGGGTGACCGAGTCCATCGGCGGCATGGGGCTGGACGGCCGCACCCTGGTCACCCGGACCTCGTTCCGGTTCCTGCAGACGCTCTACAACCTGGGCCCGGCGCCGGAGCCCAACCTGACGGTGCTCTGGTCCACCCGGCTGCCCGAGGGGTTCAAGAAGTTCTGCGCGCAGGTCTCCATCGACACGTCGGCGATTCAGTACGAGAACGACGACATCATGCGGCCGCTGTGGGGCGACGACTACGGCATTGCCTGCTGCGTCTCGGCCATGCGGATCGGCAAGCAGATGCAGTTCTTCGGCGCCCGGGCCAACCTGGCCAAGTGCCTGCTCTACGCCATTAACGGCGGCGTCGACGAGAAGTCGGGCCAGCAGGTGGGCCCCCGGCTGCAGCCCATCACCAGCGACGTGCTCGACTACGAGGAAGTGCGGGCCCGCTTCAGCGAGATGATGGACTGGCTGGCGCGGCTGTACATCAACACGCTCAACATCATCCACTACATGCACGACAAGTATAACTACGAGCGGCTGGAGTTCGCCCTGCACGACCGTGACATCTACCGCACCATGGCCTGCGGCATCGCGGGGCTCTCGGTGGTGGCGGACTCCCTCTCGGCGATCAAGCACGCCAGGGTCCGGCCCGTGCGCGACGAGCGGGGCATCGCGGTGGACTTCGAGATCGAGGGCGAGTACCCGGCCTATGGCAACAACGACGACCGGGTGGACTCCATCGCCCGCGAGGTGGTGGAAGAGTTCACCGCGCGGCTGCGGAAGAACAAGGCCTACCGGGATGCCGATATCACCCTGTCCGTGCTGACGATCACCTCCAACGTGGTGTACGGCAAGCACACCGGCACCACCCCGGACGGCCGGAAGGCCGGCGTGCCTCTGGCTCCCGGCGCCAACCCCATGCACGGGCGCGACCGGAAGGGGGCGATCGCCTCGCTCACCTCCGTGGCCAAGATCCCCTATGAGGCGGCCAAGGACGGCATCTCCAACACCTTCTCCATCGTGCCGAAGGCTCTGGGCCGGACCCGGGAGGATCAGCGGCGCAATCTGGTGGCCATCCTGGACGCCTACACCAGCCAGGGCGCGCACCACCTGAACGTCAACTGCCTCAGCCGTGAGACCCTGCTGGATGCCATGGAGCATCCGGAGCTCTACCCGCAGCTCACCGTCCGGGTCTCGGGCTACGCCGTGAACTTCGTGAAGCTGACGCGCGAGCAGCAGCTCGACGTGATCAGCCGCACGTTCCACCAGAGTCTGTGATGCACGTGGCAGGCGGGGTGGGGCGGGTCCATCCCGAGCCGACACCGGACCGTGCGCGCCGCACCGGCCGCATCCACTCGGTGGAGAGCTGCGGGGCCGTTGACGGTCCCGGGCTGCGGTTCGTGGTCTTCGTCCAGGGCTGCCCGCTCCGCTGCCGTTACTGCCACAACCCCGACACGTGGGATCCCGGGCAGGGTGCGGAAGTCACGGTGGGCAGCCTGATTGAGGAGATCCAGTCGTACCTCCCGTACATGCGGTTCTCGGGCGGCGGCGTCACAGTGAGCGGCGGCGAGCCGCTGCTGCAGCCCGACTTCGTCGCCGACCTGTTCGCCGAGTGCCGGCAGCTGTCCATTCACACCGCCCTCGACACCAGCGGCTTCGCGCCCCCCGACCGGGCCCGGCGGGTGCTGGAGCACACCGACCTGCTGCTCCTGGACATCAAGCACCCCGACCTGCTGCGCCACAAGGCCCTGACCGGCGTGGACGGCCGTCCGCCGCGCACCACGGCCCGGCTGGCCGCGGCCATGGGCATCCCGATCTGGATCCGGTACGTGGTGGTCCCCGGCTGGACCGACGCCCCGGCCGACGTGGAGGCGCTCGCGGACCTGGTGCAGACGCTGCCCACGGTGGAAAAGGTAGAGCTGCTCCCCTACCACCTGCTGGGCCGGCACAAGTGGGAAGCGCTCGGGCTGCCGTACGGGCTGGACGGCGTCGCGCCGCCGTCCGAGGAGACCCTGGCGCGGATCCGGCAGCAGCTCGCAGACCGGGGGATCCCGGCGGACTAGGGGAGCGCCCCCGGTCCGGGCGCGGCCATTCACGATGTGGGCCCCGAGGCCAGGGGACCGGCACGGGACCGGCGGAGGCCGGCCCGGGACCGCCCCCCGAGGCCGATGAAAAACGGCCTGAACCGCAAGCAATGCGGTTCAGGCCGTTCTGCTGCTCGGAAATGCGGGAAGAACGCCAGACCCGGACCGCTGTGACCACGGCCCGGGCCGGCTTGCTGCGATACGTGCTGCGCCTGTGCCCACCGTTACCGGGCGTACAACTCGACCACGAGGCTCTCATCCACGTCGACCGGGATCTCCTCCCGCAGCGGTAGCCGCTGCAGCCGGCTGGTCATGGTGGTCTCGTCGAGGGAGAGGTACGGCGGAACCGGCCTGCGGAGGTCCAGGCTCTCCCGGACCACCGCCAGGGAGCGGGCCTTTTGGGTGAGCCCCACGACATCCCCGGGCTTGACCTGGCACGAGGCGATGTCCACCCGGCGGCCGTTCAGCGTCACGTGCCCGTGGCCCACCAACTGCCTGGCGGCAGCCATGGTGCGGGCGAAACCCAGCCGGTAGACGACGGTGTCCAGCCGCTGCTCCAGGAGCTGCAGCAGCACCTCGCCGGTCACGCCCCGGCTGCGCTGGGCCTGCTCGAAGTACCGGCGGAACTGCCGCTCCATCACGCCATATATAAACCGCAGCTTCTGCTTCTCCAGGAGCTGCGCGCCATACTCGCTCAACTTCTGCGGCCGGCCGGGACCGTGCTGTCCGGGCCTGTACGGGCGCTTCCGCGCAGGGCACTTCGCCGATCCGCACAGCGGCCGGCCGACCCGCCGGCAGAGCTTGTGCTTGGGACCGATGTAACGCGCCATCCTGTCTCTCAGCCCTCCTTTCGGATCGCCTGATCTTGATCTGGTGTAATTGAGAATGATAATCGTTATCAATTATCCTCCTAAGCGTACCGGCTGTCAACCCCGCGCGTGTTGTGGTATGGGATCCTCCGGATACGCTTCCGGGCGATTTGCCTGGATGCTGATCGAAGTCCACTCGGAGTTGCCGTCCAAGCAGCCCGGACTGCGACCTACGAGTGGGACTCCCAGACCTCATCCACCGCTTCGTCCTCTCGGGCTAAGAATGTGCACTTTCCTCAAACCCAGCCACCGTGCTGTCTTTCAGCTACTCGTACCCGGAAACGCTTGTGCCGCAAGGCCTTGTGCAAAGTGCACATTCGTTACAGTGCAAGTCCGCCCCGGTCGCCGGACCGTCCATCACCTCCCCCTCGCCCTTGATCGAAGACCGACCGAAGCGCACGCGCAGCGGTTTTCGCGGCGACCCCAAGTCACGAGTGGCAGATTGACTGGCGCGTGGCTCGTTTCGTTGACAACAATGTGCACTTCCCTCAAACCCAGGCACCATGCGGCCTGTGAGCCACTCGTGGCCGGAAATGCCTGTGGGACAAGGGGTTGAGGAAAGTGCCCATTCGTTTCAACGAGACTTCCCCAGCCCCGCCTCCCTCACCCCACACCAAACAGCAGCCCGGGCGGCACTGCCCCGCCCGGGCTGCGCCAACGCCCGATCACTCGCCGGCGATCTCCCGGTACCACTTCCGATAATGATCCTTCGCCCACTTCGCCGGCACCCAGCCCGAGAACATGCCCGACAGCCCCTCCCGGAAGCCAGGCATCAGCGTGGCCAGGTAGATGTGCCCGAGAACGGCGCATCCCAGCAGCATCGCCATGCCGGAGTGGGTCAGGATCACCCACTGCATGAGCGCCGGAGGGAACGACGTCTTGTACACCAGCATCCAGCCCGTGATGACCGGCGTGGATGCCATCAAGACCTCCGTCGCCTCGGGCCACGGCGTCGCCCTGGTCAGCCGCTGGTGCGTGCGGGCGGAGGCCCGTATGGGCCACCTGCGCATCGCGCCGCTGACGGACATCGCCTTCACCAGCCGCTGGACGCTGATCGTGCCGAAACAGGGCATGAAGGGCGCCATGGAGAGGGCGCTCCTGCGCACGCTGCGCTCCCCCGCCGAGCGCGGCTTCTGCTGAGCGGTCACAGCCGCTCGATGCGGAACTGCCAGATGCCGTCGGCCACCTCCTCCACCCGGAAGCGGCAGGGCAGCTTGCGCAGGTGCTCTCTGAGCAGCCGGACCGTGCACGAGTGATCCGACTCCATGATCAGCAGGTCCCCCGGCTGCATGCTGCGCAGCTTCGCCTCGGCCTTCAGGAGGGGGGCCGGGCACATCTCGCCGTACACGTTCAGGGTGTAAGTCGCCATCCCGCCTACCTCCGCCGGATCTGTTCGGTATCGAGATGCGAGAATCCTTGCACAGAAACATCTAAGGGCCGCGGCACTTCGCCGCGGCCCCTGTTCGCTTCGGGCCCTACATGAGCTTCCGGAGCACCACCAGGTGGTTGTCCTCGACCTCGAACTCCTCCAGCACCCGGCCCGTGCCCCTGGCCACGCACGAGACGGGGTCGTCGGCCAGGTACGCCGGTACACCCGTCTCCTGGGCGATGACCTGATCCAGGCCGTGCAACATCGCCCCGCCGCCGGTCATGACGATTCCCCGCTCCTGGATGTCGGCGGAGAGCTCGGGCGGGGTGGCCTCCAGCACCGCCTTGATGGTGTCGCACAGGGAGGTCACCAGCTCGCTCACGGCCTCGCGCACCTCCGCCGAGGTGATCGTCACGGTCTTGGGCAGCCCCGACATCAGGTCGCGGCCCCGCACCTCCATGGACTCGTTGCGGCTGTCGCAGCCGGCGCTGCCGACCGTGATCTTGACCTCCTCCGCCGTCCGCTCGCCGATGAGCAGGTTGTACTTCATCTTCATGTACCGGACGATGGCCTCGTCGAACTTGTCGCCGCCGATGCGGATCGACTCCGACAGCACCACGCCGCCCAGCGACAGCACGGCCACGTCGGTGGTGCCGCCGCCGATGTCGATCACCATGTGGCCGGCGGGCTGGGTGATGTCCAGGCCGGCGCCCAGGGCTGCCGCCAGCGGCTCCTCCACCATGGTCACCGTCCGTGCGCCGGCCTCAATGGCCGCCTCCATCACCGCCCGCTTCTCCACGGTCGTCACGTTGGCGGGAATGCAGATCACCATCCGCGGGCGCGCCAAAAGGCGGGGCCCAGACACCCGCCTCAGAAACGCTTTCAGCATCGCCTCGGTGACGTCATAATCGGCAATAACCCCTTCGCGCAGGGGGCGGATCGCAACGATGTTGCCCGGCGTCCGGCCCAGCATGCGGCGGGCCTCCTCACCGATGGCCAGGACCTGCCTGGTGTCGCGGTGCATGGCGACCACGGAGGGCTCGCACAGCACGACCCCCTTCCCCTTGACGTAGACCAGCACCGTCGCCGTGCCCAGATCAACGCCCACATCCGTTGCCCAACCAAACACGCTCTGTTTGCCCCCTGTTCAAAGGCTGGAAAGTTCATCTTGCCTTTCTTCCAGCTTCGACGCCAGGGGACAAACTCCTCTGCTCGGCTGCTAGCGTTCCAGGTACTTTTGACGCGTCGCCGCACCCCCGCGAATGTGGCGCTCCGCCTTGTTCTGATCCAGGACACGCTTGACCTTGGCGGCCAGCTCGGGGTTGATGCGGGGCAGGCGTTCGGTCACGTCCTTGTGGACGGTGCTCTTGGAGACGCCGAACACGGAGGCGGTTTCCCGCACGGTGTCCTTGGTTCGGCAGATGTGGTTGCCTATCTCCAGCACGCGCTTCCAGATGTGATCCTTCACCGTTGGGCCCCCTTCGCCCTGGATGGTTGGTAGAGTCTATTGGCGCAAGGGGGCAAACATGACGAACCGGGGGCTGGGGGACGCTGGAAATGCGCGCACCCAGCCCCCGCTCACGGTTCCCTGCGGGGGGCGCGTGCGGATATCGGGCTATTCCTCCAGATACGGCAGAGGGTCCACCGGCTCCTCATCGACCATCAGGCCGAACAGCAGGTGCGGCCCCAGGTCACTGCGCAGGGGCGAGGGCAATCCGATCCGCCCGAGGCGCTCCCCGGAGGCCACGGCCTGGCCCTCGGTCACCGCGGCCTCCGCCAGGCCGGCGTAGCGGCTCCGCTTGCCGCCGCCGTGGTCCAGCACCACCGTGATCCCGTCCACCGGGTGCTCCTCCACCAGCGCCACCGTGCCGGCGGCCGCAGCCGTCACCGGCTGCCCGGGCGTCGCCTCCAGCGCTACCCCGTCGCTCAGCCGGTAGTCTCCCAGGCTGCCGTCCACCGCGCCGAAGGCCATCACCACCCGGGGCCGGCCGCTGAGGGGCCAGGAGAAGGCCACCGCCTCCTCGGCGGGTTCGTCGGCCACGGCTTCCCCTGCGCCCGCGGTCAGCCGGGGATCACCGGCGGCGGAAGCAGCTCCCGTCCCGGCCGTCAGCGCCGATCCGGAGCGGGAACCTGCGGCCGCGGCGTCCACGGAATCTGTGACCTCAGGGATACCGGCGGGATCGGCGGAGCCGACGGCGTCCGGGGCCGGCCAGGCGTCAGGCGCCGGCCGCATCTGATACCAGGCCATGCCGCCGATCAGGAGGAACAGGACCGCGGCGGCCGCCAGGGCCATCCGGCGCTCGGGGGGCAGGTCGCCCCGCCACAGGGCAGGCCAGCCACGCACAGGCTTCATCACAGATCACCTCGTGACTTAGCCTGCCCACTTCTGCGCCGCTTCAGACCGAAGGGACCCAATTTTCTCCGTGAATTTCGAATAATCGACTCAGCTCGACACCCGTATAGTAGTGGGTGAGAATCTCCCGGTACGTCTTGCCGGCGCGGGCCATGCCCTGCGCGCCGTACTGGCTCATGCCGACGCCGTGCCCATCGCCGAAGGTCTCCACCACGATCTCCCCGTCCTGCCAGTAGACCCGGAAGTCCGTGGAGCGCAGGCCCAGCCGCTCCCGCACCTGCCGGCCGGTCAGGGTCATGCCGCCGATCGCCACCGTCTTCACCCTCCCGCCGGCGGTGCGGGCCGTCACCTGCACCGGCGGCTGGCCAACCCGGGCGGCGGCCTGCACCGCCAGCAGCGGCTCCTCGCTGCCCAGGCCCAGGGCCCGGACGAAGGCCTCGGGGCTGAAGCGCCGCTCATCCACCAGGCGGGGGGCAGCGGCGCCCCAGGTGTCGTCCACCGGCATCAGGTAGGGCAGATCGGTGGCGAAGTAGTCGCCCGAGCTCTCGGTCATCCGGCCGGATACCGCATGGTACAGCGCGTCGATCAGCTCCCCCTGATAGGTGAGGACCTCGCCCTCGGTCTCGGCCTGCGCCTGGCTGAGCCTGCGCCAGAAGCTGGCCGCCGCCAGGGGGCCGTACTTGGCCTCCAGCTCCTCCCGGCTCATGTAGGCCTGGCTGGTGCGGTAATCCGCGCAGACATCGGCTTCCGGGTTCAGGGGGCATCCCCCCTGCCCGCCGAACTGGGGCATGCGGCGCACGGTATAGGTCCGGGCGACGACGAACTGCGCCTTCAGCGCCTCCATCTCGAAATCGGCGGGCATCTCGGCGGCCACGACCCCTTTGAGGTACTCGCCCAGGGGCATGACGACGATGGCGTCCCGGTCGGGGAAATACACCTTCACATCCAGGGAATCCGCTCCAGCGGGTTCGTCCACGGGGGCCTCCGGTTCCGGCGCCCACGGGGCCAGGACAGGGACCGGCAGCGGGTCCGGCGGCTGCGGCATCCGGACGCCCGCGCCGATCCCCGCCGGCAGCGCCAGGGTCAGTGCCGCCGTCATCAGCACGGCGGCGAGCAGCAGACGCAGCATGACTTGTCCTCCATGCCCCTGCGAAGGGGTGATGTCACCCCTATCTCTATGGGGAACCTGTCCCTGGTATTACATAAGGCGACCGGTCGGCCGCAGGTCCCTTCAGTAGTCGCTCGTCACCGTCGGCCAGCCGATCCACAGCCGGTTGCCGTCCCCGTCCCGGCGCACGGCCGCCTGCACGTTCACCGCGTACGGCCCCGGCGGCAGGAGCGGCGTGTAACCGGCCACCGAGGCCGCCCGGCCGTCGCTCCAGGGCTCCCGTTGCCGGGCCCCCAGCGCGTCCAGGGCCGCATCCGCCAGCGCGAGCGGCTGGCCGCCCGCGGCCCGGCCGGAGAGCTCCACCTGCACCTGGGGCCACAGCCCCTCGGCGGCGAGGGCCTGACGGAGCTCGCGGTAGCGCTCGTCCCAACGCGCCGCCGCCTCGCCGCGCAGCCGCCAGGTGACCTCGACGTACGGCCCGCCGATGCCGTCCACCAGCCGCAGCGACCGCTCCTCGCCGGTCGGGGCGTCTGCGCCCCAGCCCAGGCCCGCCGCGAGCCGCTCGGCCACCTGCGGGTCCTCCACCGGCTCCTGCAGGAAGAGCAGCGCCTGCTCCAGCCGGTCCCCGGCCGCCTCCCACGCGCGGTTGAGCATCTCCAGCGCGGGCCCGGGCAGGGGTGCAGCCGACTCGCGCCGCGGCCGCTCCGCCGCCGGCCGCAGCCCCGGGAAGGCCCACAGGGGCGCCGCGACCAGGGCAAGGGCCAGAGCCAGGGACAAGAGGAGCGGGAGCGACACCTGCTGCCGCGTCAGCGTCTGCTCCGGCGCAAGCCGCGGACCGGCCCGGCGGACGGGACGCGGGTGGGCATTACGTGGGCGCATGGCCGCAACACCTCCTAGCCGATTTTTGCCCCTTCCGATAGCAAAATAATCTCGCTTCGTATGCTTAGCAGGAATCCGAGAGATTCCCCCGAATTATCGCTCCAAATATCTCCTTGCTGTGGGCCGATCGTGCCCCTTCGCCGTTTTTGCCACAACTTTGTAACGGTCAGTCATCAGGGTGGTGGTCGCCGGTGGTGCATCCCGTAACGGTCGGCTCCGCCGCGGTGGCCGGGCTGGCTGCCGCAGTGGCCGTGACGCGCTGGGGCCCCGTCTGGTGGAGGCTGTGGCAGCGCGAGGCGGCCAACCTGGAAGCGCTGGCCGCGGCGAAGCAGCGGCTGGGAGAGGAGGCGAGCCGCGTGTTTCCGTACACGGCGGCCGAGTTGCAGCAGGCGCTGCAGAACGAAGGCTACTTCCTGGATTCCCTGAGCGCCAAGAAGCTCTGGTCCTACCTGCGGCAGGGCAAGCCGGTGGGGCTGCGGGGGGAGCCGGGCATCGGCAAGTCGCAGCTGGCCGAGGCCTTCGCCCGCGCCTTCGGCTACCCCCTGGTCGACATGGAATGCCACAGCCACCTGGAGGCCGAGGAGATCGGCATCTCGTGGAACGGCTTCAAGCAGATCGTCGACGCCCAGGCTTACCAGCGCAGCGGCAGCGGTGAGCCGCCCAACCTGTACACGCTGGAGTACCTGAACCGCACCCCGCTGCTGGAGAGCGTGCTGGCGGAGCGACCCACCGTGGTGCGGGTGGACGAGGTCGACAAGCTCAACGAGCACACGACCAACTTCTTCCTGCGCTACCTCGACAAGCAGGAGCTGGTGGTCCACAATCTGGACCATCCCGGCCAGTCCCGGGTGCTGAAGGCCCGGGCGCCCCTCTACATCTTCCTCACCTCCAACGAGTACAAGCGGCTCGACACCGCGTTCATGCGCCGCACGGTCTGGCTGGATCTGCAGTTCCCGTCCGAGGCGACCCTCACCCGGATCATCCAGCGGTCGGTGGGGGTGCCGGCGGACTTCGCCGCCCGGGTGGCCCGCATCGTCGTGCAGTTGCGGCAGCTGAACATGGAGAAGAAGCCCGCGATCGCGGAGGCCATCGAGTGGGCCCGCGCCCTGGTGGATGTGGGCGACGGGCGCATTACCCCCGAGTCCGTGGAGGTGACCATCGGCTTCCTCGCCAAGTACCCGGAGGACGAGGCCATCGTCAAGGAGGCGCTCCGGCAGTGGTACGACGGCTTTGGCCGATCCGCCTGATCTACGCGGCCGTGTGCAGCATCGGCCGGCTCATCCGCCGGCTCATAATGCGCGCCGGCCGCCTGTTTCGTCTCCGGCGGCCGCGCCTTCTCGCCGCGGCCCAGGTGACGCGCCTCTTCCTCGCGGGCCGCGATCCCAACAACCTGTATGTGGCGTTCGCCGAAGCCGCCGACCACCGTCCGGAGGCCCCGGCCTCGCTGGCCGACGTTCAGGCAGGGGACCGGATGACGTCGCTGCTCTGGGCCGGACCGGCCGCGGCGGATCCGGTCGAGCCCGTTGCTGCGCGCGCCTCGCTGTGGCGGGGCCTTGCGCCCTCACCGGCCGATGACGCCCTGCGGGGGGCGGAAGCGGCCAACCGCCGCTTTGCCTACGTCGACCTGCTCCACTCGCCCATCCGGAAGCTCGCCCCCGAGCACATCCGCGAGCTGGAGGAGTTGATGGACCGGCTCGCGCGCAAGTGGCTCGCCCACAGGGACAGCTTCCGGGAGCGGCCCCGTCGGGCCCGGCTGGACGTGGGCCGGACGCTGCGGCACAACCTGCCCCGGTACGGCGGCGCCGTGCTGGAGTTCCGGTGGCCGGTCAAGGTGGTGCCTGTCCCCCAGCCGCAAAAGCCGTCGCGCATCCTCGTCATCGGCGACGTGTCCCACTCCATGGCCCGCTACGTGAGCGTCGTGCTCTTCTTCTTCCACAAGCTCAACTTCCGGTTCGTGGTGGAAAGCTATGTGTTCAGCGAGAACGCCACGTACGCCACGCCTTACCTCAACGGCCCGGGCACCTTCGAGGAGAAGGCGCAGCGGCTGATGCAGGGGGCCCGGTCCTGGAACGCGGGCACCCGCTTCGGCACCGCGCTGGCGGAGATCGCCCAGCACGCTGCGGTGGACGACCAGACCTACGTGTTCATCGCCACCGACGGCAAGGTGGCCATCACGCCGGACGAGCAGGAGAAGATCCGGGTCAACATGGCCGAGCTGCGCCGCCGCGCCCGCCAGGTGATCTTCCTGACGCCTTCGGCGGAGTTCTCCGGGGCCCGCCGCGGACCCGCGCGCGAGTGGCAGCGCAGGCTCGGTACCTTTTACTACGGCCCCAACGAGGTGCCGGTCTGGCTCATGGGCTCGCCCCACTGGTACGGCACCCTCGCCCGCTATGCCGACCGGCTCTACCTGATCCGCACGGTGCAGGATCTCATTGACATGGTCGAGAACCTGCTAATCAGCAGCGGGGAAGAGGAACGGAGGAACGGACATGGGACGGTTTGAGCGGGTCAGCAGCCAGCGCATCTACCAGCAGATCGTGGACCAGATCACCCGCATGGTGCAGGAGGGCACGCTTCGCCCGGGGGACCGGCTGCCGCCGGAGCGGCAGCTCGCCGAGGAGTTCGGCGTCAGCCGGTCGGCCGTGCGCGAGGCGCTCTCGGCCCTGCGCATGCTGGGCCTGGTGGAGGCCCGCGTCGGCGAGGGTACCTTCGTCACCCAGCCGCCGGACGAGCGGTTCATCTCGCCCCTGGCGCTGGTGCTCACCATCGAGCAGAGCGAGGCCGTGGGGCGCGAGCTTCTGGAGCTGCGGGCAGCCCTGGAAGCCGAAAGCGCCGCCCTGGCCGCCGTGCGCCGGGAGGCCGAGGACCTGGCGGCCATGGAGGAGGCCCTGGGCGACATGGAGAGAGACCTGCAGGAGGGCCGGCTGGGCGCCGAGGCCGACTGGCGCTTTCACGACGCCGTCGCCAGCGCCAGCGGCAACTCGCTGCTCCTGCAGACCATGCGCTCCCTGAGCGACACCATGAAGGAGGCCCTCGGCCTCTACCGCGAGCAACTCCTGCGCATCCCCGGCATGGGCCGCACGCTGCTCCAGGATCACCTGGCGATCCTGGAGGCCATCCGCAACCAGGATGCCGCGGCGGCACGGGAGCGCATGCTGAAGCACATCACGCGGGTGCAGGAGCACCTGTACGGGTGAACGTACGCCCCCCGCCGCCTCGGTCGTACACCGGGCGCGCGGGGGTTGCGCGTCGTTCTGCCCACGCCGGCAGGGGAACAGGGCCCAGGGTGCGAATCCCTCCTGTGAACGATTGGTCTGACCATCATTCCATCAGACCAGACTCACGGGGTCAGGCTGGTCACACCACCCGTCCCATGGGGAGGGTCCGTTCCATGTCGTTCCTGCAGACCTACGATCCTCTGGGCAGCCCGCTTCTCTCCACGCTGCTCGCCGCGCTGCCCCTGCTGCTCCTGATCTACCTCCTGGCCGCGCACCCGTGGCACGACCGGGAAGGCCGGCGACAGCGGGGCATCGGGGCGCCCAGGGCCGCCTTCATCGCCTCGCTGGTCTCGCTGGCCATGGCGGTCCTCGTCCTGGACATGCCCTTCCCCGCGGCCGGGGCGTCCTTGGTGTACGGGGCCCTTTCCGGCCTGTTTCCCATCGGCTGGGTGCTGGTCGCCGCCATGTTCCTGTACACGCTCACCGTCGTCACCGGGCAGTTCGACGTGGTGAGGGAGAGCATCGTTGCCGTCTCGGCCGACCGGCGCATCCAGGTGCTGATCATCGCCTTTGCCCTGGGCTCCTTCCTGGAGGGCGCCGCCGGCTTCGGGATCCCCGTGGCCATCGCCGGTGCGATGATGGTCGGGCTCGGCTTCCGGCCCTTCCAGGCCGCCGTGCTCAACCTGCTGGCCAACTCCGTCCCGGTCGCCTTCGGCGCCATTGGCACCCCAGTCCTCACCCTGGGCGCGGTGACGAACCTGGACCCCAACCGGCTCGGCGCCCTGTCGGCCCTGCAGCTCGCTCCGTTCTGCCTGGTCACGCCCTTCCTGGTCATCACCGTCATGGTGAAGATGGACCGCAAACCCTTCCGCAAGGTGCTGGAGGTCTGGCCGGCCCTGCTGGTCTCGGGCGTGACCTTCACCCTCGGCGAGTACCTGACCGCAGCCTACCTGGGCCCGGGCCTGGTCGGCATCCTGGGCGGCCTGGTCACCCTGGTGGCGCTGCTGGCGCTCCTGACGGTCTGGAGGCCCGCCGCCCCGTACGACGGCGATCCCATCGCGGCTTCTGCGCCTGCCCGCCGCCTGGCCCCGAAGGCGGGGGGCGCCGGGTCGTCAGGCCGGACGCGGGCCGCGGTGGTCCGGGCCTGGCTGCCGTGGGTGCTGCTCACGCTCTTCGTCTTCCTCTGGGGCCAGCCTGCGGTCAAGGCTGCGCTGGAGCGGCCGGTGGCAGGGATCCCCACCGTGCTCAGGTGGTCCGTGCCCTTCCTCGACCAGGCGGTCTACCGGATGCCTCCGGTGGTCGCAGAGCCGACGGCCGAGCCGGCCGTCTACACGCTCAACTGGCTCTCGTCCCCGGGCACCGCCATCTTCCTGGCGGCGCTGGTGGCGGGCCTCTGCCTGGGCATGACGCCGGCGCAGTGGAAGGAGACCGTGGTGCGCACCGCCCAACGCATGCGGGGCCCGCTGACCACCGTAGCCATGGTCCTGGGATTCAGTTACCTCACCCGCTACACGGGTGCCGACGGCATCCTCGGCCTGGCCTTCACCCGCACCGGATGGCTCTATCCCTTCTTCGCCCCGCTGCTGGGGTGGATCGGCGTGTTCATCACCGGCTCCGACACGTCAGCCAATGCCATGTTCGGCAGCCTGCAACAGATCACGGCCCGCCAGTTGGGCCTGGACGAGTACCTCATCGTCTCCGCCAACAGCGTGGGCGGCTGCACCGGGAAGCTGCTCAGCGCACAGTCGATCGTGGTCGCCACCGCCGCGACCTATGAGGACCGGCAGGAGGCCGCCGGCGCCGTCGGCTCGATCCTGCGGGCCGTGGCCGGTTACAGCCTGGCGATGGCCGTCATCAGCGGGCTGATCGTGATGGCCCTGGCCTACCTCGCGCCCGGCCTCATCCACTGATGGGAGGTGCCCCGATGAGAGTCTCGCTCTTCATCACGTGCCTCGCGGACCACTTCGCCCCTGAGGTGGGTGAGGCGGTCTACCGGCTGCTCAGGCGCCACGGGGTCGAGGTCGACTTCCCGGCCGGCCAGACCTGCTGCGGCCAGCCCTCCTGGAACACGGGTCACCTGGACGACGCCCGCGACTTCGCCCGGCTGTACATGAAGACCTTTGCCCGCAGCGAGTACATCGTCCAGCCCTCGGGCTCCTGTGCCGGCCACGTGCGCTACTTCTACCCGGAGATGTTCCCCGATGGCTCCCGCGAGCAACAGGAGGCCCTCGCGATCGGCCGGCGCACCTACGAGTTCACCGAGTTCATGGTGAAGGTCCTGGGGGTCAGGGACGTCGGCGCCCGGTTTCCCGGCAGAGCGGTCTTCCACAACAACTGCCACATGCAGCGGGAGCTGAGGGTGCAGGAGGAGCCCGTGGAGATGCTGCGGTGCGTGCGGGACCTGGAGCTGGTGGAGATTCCCCGGCCCGACCTCTGCTGCGGCTTCGGCGGCGCCTTCTCCGTCAAGGAGCCGGAGATCTCCACCGCCATGGCCGACGACAAGCTGGATGCCGTCCTGGCCACCGGCGCGGACCTGATCGTCAGCTCCGACCTGGGGTGCCTGATGCACCAGGGCGGCCGCATCGAAAGGCGCGGCCTGCCCATCCGGACCCTGCACATCGCCCAGCTTCTGTGGGAGGGGGTTCAGCAGAATGGCCGGTAAGGCGGTCTTGCGCCAGCGCGTCGCCAGGGCCCTCGCGGACGACCACCTGCGCGGGGCGGTCCGATACACGTCGGAGAACCTCTACCTGAAGCGGAAGGCCGCCATGGCCGACCTGGAGGCTCTCGCGGCCCGGGGTGAGGCCATCGGCACCTTCGCGGAGCTGCGCGCCCGGGCGCAGGAGATCAAGGGACACACCCTGGCCTTCCTGGACGGTTACCTGAAGCAGGCGGCGGATCAGATCCGCAAGAGCGGCGGGGTGGTCCACTGGGCCCGGGACGCTGCCGAGGCCAATCAGATCGTCCTGGAGATCTGCCACAGGCGCGGCGCCCGGAAGCTGATCAAGTCCAAGTCCATGGTCACCGAGGAGATCCGGCTGAACCACGCCCTGGAGGCGGAGGGGCTGGAGATCGTGGAGTCCGACCTGGGCGAGTACATCATCCAGCTGGCCCGGGAGACCCCGGCGCACATCGTGATTCCGGCCATCCACAAGACCCGCCGCCAGATCGCGGACCTCTTCGGCGCCGTCGCCGGCCGGGAGCTGGCCACCGACACCCGGACGCTGGCGGGCTTCGCCCGGGAGACGCTGCGGCACAAGTTCATGACCGCGGACGTGGGGGTCACCGGCGCCAACTTCGTGGTGGCCGAGACGGGCACGATCTGCCTCGTGACCAACGAGGGCAACGGCAGGCTCACCACCTCCGTGCCCCCGTGCCAGATCACCCTGGTGGGCATCGAGAAGCTGGTGCCCAACCTGGAGGACCTGGCCGTCCTGATGGCCCTCCTGCCCCGCAGCGCCACCGGCCAGAAGATGACCACCTACTTCAACCTGATCACCGGGCCCCGCCGCCCCGGGGAGCCGGACGGGCCGGAAGAGCTGCACGTCATCTTCCTGGACAACGGCCGGTCGGAGATCCTGGCCACCCGGTACCGGGAGGTGCTCGCCTGCATCCGGTGCGGCGCCTGCCTGAACGCCTGCCCGGTGTACCGGCAGCTGGGCGGCCACGCCTACGGTTCCGTCTACCCCGGGCCCATCGGGACGGTGCTCACGCCGCTCCTGCAGGGGCTGGACCCGTGGGACGAACTGCTGCAGTACTGCAGCCTGTGCGGCGCCTGCACCGAGAACTGCCCGCTGGGGATCCAGCTGCACAAGCACATCATCCACCTGCGGGGCGAGGCGGTGGCGCGGGGGCGCGAACACCCGGTCATGCGCACGGCCCTGAAGGCGGTCCACTTCGCCTGGACCCGGCCGGGGGTCTACCGGCTGGTGGCCCGGGGGGCGCACCTGGCCACAAGACCGTTTGCGCGCCGACGGCCCGACGGAAGCGCGTACCTGGACCGCCTGCCCTCCATCGCCGCCGGCTGGACGTTCAGCCGCACGCTGCCCTCCCCGGCCCGCAAGCCCTTCCACCGGCGCTGGGCCGAGCTCGAGCGAGAGGAAGGTGCCAAGTAGATGACCACTGAGCAGGACTTCCTGGCCCTCGTGGCCGCCAGGCTCGGCCGCACCCCCGGAGAAGCCCCGCCCCGCTTCCGGCCGTCCCAGCCCCTGCCTGCCGTCGGCCCCACGGAGGCCGCCGCCCTGGCGGACCGGTTCCAGCTGGAGCTGGAGAAGATCAGCGGCGTCGTGCACCGGGTGAACGACGCTTCCGAGGTGGCCCCGACCGTCGTGCGCATCCTCCAGGCAGCTCAGGATGCAGCTGATGAGGCGGCTCGGGGGTCCGGCCCCGGCCCTGGGGCGAGTGACCCGTCCCGGCCCGGACCGCCGGTTGCGCGCTGGGACGACCCCCTGCTGGACGGGTTCGGGATCGACGCGGCCCTGGAGGAGGCCGGCTGGCCGGTGATCCGGTTCCGCGCCGGCGACGACGGCCGGGCCTTCGCTTCGCGCGTGGAACGGGCCTTCGCCGGCGTCGTCGCCTGCGACGCGGCCATCGCCGAGACCGGCACCATTGTGCTGCACAGCGGCCCGACCCGGGGCCGCACGGTCAGCCTGCTGCCGCCGCTCCTGGTCGCGGTGCTGCGCCGGGAGCAGATCGTGTACGACGCGGTCCGGGTCTTCCGGCAGCTGGCGCAGGGGCCTATGCCCTCCCAGGTCATCTTCAAGTCGGGACCCAGCCGCAGCTCCGACATCGAGAACGACCTGACCATCGGCATCCACGGCCCCGGCGATCTCCACGTGATCTTGCTGTAGGGCAAAGCGCCCGGCCGGACGGAAGAGTGGCGCAGCCCATGGCCGTAAGCGACAGAGAAAGGGACCCCGGCCTGTTTCCAGGCCGGGGTCTCGCTTTAGTCCTTATCGTGGTCCAGGGCGCCGGCGGCCCGGAGGCGGACCATGGCACGGCGCAGCGCCGCCTCGGCGCGCGTCCGGTCGATGTTGGCCTTCCGGTCACGCAGCCGGGCCTCGGCGCGCCGCTTCGCCTCCATGGCGCGCATCACGTCGATGGACTCCGCCAGCTCGGCGGCGTCAGCCAGGACGGTGATGCGGTTCTCCGAGACCTCCACGAACCCGCCGGTCACAGCCGCCCGCTTGTACACGCCGTCCTGCTTGTACCGCAGGACGCCGATGCGCAGGTTGGCGACCATGGGGGCGTGGTTCTTCAGGATGCCCATCGAGCCGTCCACCACCGGGACGACGACGGCGTCGGCGGGGGCGTCCCGCAGCACCGTCCGCTCCGGGGTGATGATGGTCAGCGACATGTCGGCCATGCTAGCTCACCTCGGCCAGCAGCTTCTTGCCCTTCTCCACCGCCTGCTCGATGGTGCCGACCATGTAGAACGCCTGCTCGGGCAGGTCGTCGTGCTTGCCCTCGAGGATCTCCTTGAAACCCTTGACCGTGTCCTTCGGGTCAACGAACACGCCGGGCAGGTTGGTGAACTTCTCCGCCACGAACATCGGCTGCGACAGGAAGCGCTCGATCTTACGGGCCCGGGCGACGATGAGCTTGTCTTCGTCGGACAGCTCGTCCATGCCCAGGATGGCGATGATGTCCTGCAGCTCCTTGTACCGCTGCAGCACCTTCTGCACGCCGCGCGCCACCTCGTAGTGCTCCCGGCCCACGATGTTGGGGTCGAGGATGCGGGAGGTGGAGTCGAGCGGGTCGACGGCCGGGAAGATCGCCTTCTCGAACACGGCACGGGAGAGAACCGTGGTCGCGTCCAGGTGAGCGAAGGTCGTGGCCGGGGCCGGGTCGGTGAGGTCGTCGGCCGGGACGTAGATGGCCTGCACCGAGGTGATCGAGCCCTTCTTGGTGGAGGTGATGCGCTCCTGCAGGTAGCCCATCTCCGTGGCCAGCGTCGGCTGGTAACCCACGGCGGAGGGCATGCGGCCCAGCAGGGCGGACACCTCGGAACCGGCCTGCGTGAAGCGGAAGATGTTGTCGATGAAGAGCAGCACGTCCAGGCCCTGCTCATCGCGGAAGTACTCGGCCATGGTCAGGCCGGTGAGGGCCACGCGCATACGGGCGCCGGGCGGCTCGTTCATCTGGCCGAACACCATCGCCACCTTGTCGATGACGCCGGCCTCGATCATCTCGTGGTAGAGGTCGTTCCCCTCACGGGTGCGCTCGCCCACGCCGGCGAAGATGGAGTAGCCACCGAACTTGTACGCGATGTTGTGGATGAGCTCCTGGATCATGACCGTCTTGCCCACGCCCGCGCCGCCGAACAGGCCGATCTTACCGCCGCGGGCGTACGGGCAGAGCAGGTCGATGACCTTGATGCCGGTGGGCAGCATCTCGGTGGCGGGGTCCACGTTGGCCACACCGGGGGGCTCGCGGTGAATCGGCAGCGAAACCGGGCTGTTCACCGGCCCCTTGCCGTCGATGGTCTCGCCCAGCACGTTGAAGATCCGGCCCAGGACCGGCTCACCCACGGGAACCGTGATCGGCGCCTGCGTGTCGTAGACGGTCTCGCCCCGCCGCAGGCCGTCGGTGGAGTCCATGGCGATGCACCGGACCTGGTTGTTGCCGAGGTGCTGCGCGACCTCCAGGGTCAGGTTGATGTCGCCCCGCTCCCCGCCGTTCCGGATCACGAGGGCGTGGTTCAGCTTCGGCAGATGGCCGTCAGGGAACTCCACGTCGACGACGGCGCCCATGATGGCCAGGATCTTGCCAGTCGGTTCGCTCACTGCGGGTTTCCCTCCTCTACTCAGGAAGCAGGCTCAGCCCTGAAGGGCGTTGGCGCCGCCCACGATCTCGGAGATCTCGCGCGTGATGGCGGCCTGGCGGGCCCGGTTGTACGCCAGCGTCAGCTTGGCGATCATCTCTTCCGCGTTGTCCGTGGCGTTGCCCATGGCGGTCATGCGGGCGCCGTGCTCAGACGCCTTGGACTCCAGCATCAGCTGGTAGAACATCGTCTCGGCGTACCGGGGCACCAGCGTGTCCAGCACTCGCTCAGGCGAAGGCTCGTAGATGTACTCCACGTGCGTGTGCGCGCCGTCCGCCTGGGCCGGCTGGATCGGGAGCAGCTGCATCTCCTTGGGCCGCTGCGTCACGGCGTTGACGAACTCGGTGTAGATCACCCGCACCTCGTCGACCTCGCCCGAGAGGTAGAGATCGACGATCTTCGACAAGACGGAGCGGGCGAGGGCGAAGGTGATGTTGTCGCCCAGGTTGACGAACTCCAGCACGGGCTGGATCTTGCGCTTGACGAAGTAGTCGCGCCCCTTCCGCCCGATGGTGATGAGCTTCGTCGGCCGGCTCTCCTTCTGTAGCGCCTGGTGCGCCTTGCGGATCACGTTGATGTTGAACGCGCCGGCGAGGCCACGGTCGGCGGTGAGGAGCACGTAGGCCACGGTCGGCGTGCCTTCGGTGCGGCGGTGCAGCAGGGGGTGGTCGATGCCGGCCCCCGCCTGGATCAGGCGGCCCAGGGTCTTGGCCAGCTCCCGGGAGTACGGGCGGGCGTTCTGGACCTTTTCCTGCGCCCGGCGCAGCTTGGCCGCGTCGACCATCTTCATGGCCTTGGTGATCTGCTGCGTCGACTTGACGGCCCGGATACGCCGCTGTACGGCCTTCTTGTTCTCAGCCACAGCCGGTCACCACCCTTACTGGTTGGCGGCAGCCTGCTGGCCGTAGCCCTTCTTGAAGGCGTCCACCGCGGCCCTGACCTCCGGCTCGATGTCCTTCCACTTCTCCTTGGGGATGCGGGCCAGCAGCTCGGGGTGGTTCGCCTTGAAGTAGGTGTGCAGCTCCTGCTCGAACGCGGCCACTTCCTCGAGCTCCAGGTCGTCCAGGTAGCCGTTGGTCGCGGCGAAGATGGACAGCACCTGCAGCTCCACCGGCAGCGGATGGTACTGGGGCTGCTTCAGGATCTCCGTCGTGCGCTGGCCGCGGATGATGCGGGCCTGGGTCGCCTTGTCCAGGTCGGAGCCGAACTGGGCGAAGGCGGCGAGCTCACGGTACTGGGCCAGGTCGAGCTTCAGCGTACCGGACACCCGCTTCATCGAGTCGATCTGCGCCGCGCCGCCGACGCGGGACACGGAGATACCGACGTTGATGGCCGGGCGGACGCCCGCGTTGAACAGGTCGGTCTCCAGGAAGATCTGGCCGTCCGTGATGGAGATGACGTTGGTCGGGATGTACGCCGACACGTCACCGGCCTGGGTCTCAATGATCGGCAGCGCTGTGAGGGACCCGGCGCCGTACTCGTCGCTCATCTTCGCAGCCCGCTCCAGCAGGCGGGAGTGCAGGTAGAACACGTCGCCCGGGTAAGCCTCGCGGCCGGGCGGACGGCGCATCAGCAGCGACATCTCGCGGTAGGCGACGGCGTGCTTGGAGAGATCATCGTAGACGATGAGGGCGTGCATGCCGTTGTCACGGAAGTATTCGCCCATCGCGCAGCCCGCGTACGGCGCCAGGAACTGCAGCGGGGCGGGGTCGGAAGCCGTCGCCGAGACCACGATGGTGTACTCCATCGCGCCGGTCTCCTGCAGCTTCTTGACCACGCCGGCGATGGTGGACGCCTTCTGGCCGATGCCGACGTAGATGCAGATGCAGTTCTGGCCCTTCTGGTTGATGATCGTGTCGACGGCGATGGCCGTCTTGCCGGTGCCGCGGTCGCCGATGATGAGCTCGCGCTGGCCGCGCCCGATGGGCGTCATCGAGTCGATGGCCTTCAGGCCGGTCTGGAGCGGCTCATGCACCGACTTCCGGGTGATGACGCCCGGCGCCTTCCGTTCGACGGGCAGGTACATGTCGGTCTCGATCGGGCCCTTGCCGTCCAGCGGCTGACCCAGCGCGTTGACGACGCGGCCGATCAGCGCCGGGCCCACCGGCACCTCGACGACGCGCCCGGTGCGCCGGACCTCCATGCCCTCCTTGATGTCCTCGTCGGGACCCAGGATCACGACGCCGATGTTGTCCTCTTCCAGGTTGAACGCCATGCCCATGATCCCGTTGGGGAACTCCAACAGCTCGGAGGCCATGCAGGACTGCAGGCCGTAGACGCGGGCGATGCCGTCGCCCACCTGGATGACCCGGCCGACGTTGGAGGTTTCGATCTCAGTGGAGAAACGCTCAATCTCCTGCTTCAGGATTGAGGAGATCTCCTCAGGCCGAATGCTCATCCCCTGTGTCACCCCTCAATGACGTTGGATTGCGCACTGATCAGCCGCTCGTGCATGCGGCGCAGGCGGGTACGCACGGAGCCGTCCATCAGCGTATCGCCCACCCGCACGGCCAGGCCGCCGATCAACTCCGGGGCGACCTGGGTCCTCAGCTTCACGCGTTTGCCCAGCTTGGCCGTAAGCTTCGCCTCCAGGTTCCGGGCCGTCTCCTCGGCCAGAGGAACGGCGGAGCGGACCTCGACCTCCACGACGCCCATGGCCTCGTTGGCCAGGTCCTGGAACGCGCGGTACATGGAGGGCAGGTGCGGCTCCCGCCGCTTCTGCACCACCACGTAGAGAAAGTGCAGCACCAGCGGGGAGACCTTGCCCTCCAGCACGCTGGCGAGCACCTTGCGCTTCTGGGAGGGCGAGATCCGCTGGTCGTTCATGAACGCCCGCAGGTAGCTGTCGGTCTCATACATGCTCACCACGAGCTCCAGCTCGCGGTTCACCTGATCCAGCAGCCCTTTCTCCTGGGCCAGTTCGAAGAGGGCCCTGGCGTAGCGTCGGGCGACGGCGTGGTTCATCATCAGTGCTTCGTCACCTCGGTCACGAAGCTGTCCGCGAGCCGGCGGTGCTCGGCGTCATCCAGGCTCTTCTCGATGACCTTGCCGGCCACCGCCACGGCCAGGTCGGCCACCTCACGCCGCAACTCGGCCACGGCCTTCGCCTTCTCCCGCTCGATGGTCTGGGTCGCCTGTTCCAGCATCTCCGCGGCCCTGGCCCGGGCCTCGGCCTCGATCTGCTCCTTCACGGCCGTCGCGTTCTTCACGGCCTTGTTGATGATCTCCTGCGCTTCCCGCTGCGCGTTGGCGATCTGCGCCTCGAACTCCCGGCGCAGCCGCTCGGCTTCCGCCCGGTCCTCGGCGGCCTTCTTCAGGTTGGCGTTGATCTCGTCCTCGCGGGCCTGAATGGCGCCCAGGAGGGGCTTATAAAGGAACCTGTGCATTCCCCACAGGAGAACGGCGAAGTTGATAATCGTCCAGATCAGCTCGTTGGTCTGCGGGAAGATCTGCACGTCGGCCGCGAGCGTAAACAAAGTAAGATCCAAAAAGAGTTCCCCCCCTCTCTAGTAGGGGGCGACCGGAGGTGACTAGCCCCGGGTCGCCCCCCTTCGAGCCTAGGCGATCTGTGGAGTTTAGCCGAGCATGAAGATGATCAACAGACCGATGAGCAGGCCGTAAATGGCAATGGCCTCCATCAGCGCGAGCGAAACGATGAGCGCGCCACGGACGTCGTTGGCGGCCTCAGGCTGGCGCCAGATGGCATCCATCGCAGCGGACGTCGCCTTGCCCTGCGCCACGGTAGCGCCGATGGCGGCAACCGAGATGCTGAGGGCAGCAGCCAGAGCGATCCATGCGGTTTCGGTCATCGTGCGGGTTCCCTCCTTCTCGATCGCGAGAGTCAGATCGCGAAACTTCGGGCGCAAGGCCCCTTTTAGTCAATCCTCCCAGGAGTAAAGGAAGGGACCGCCTTCCCTAGAGGGGGAGGAAAGCTGATACCTTCATCAAGCGCCCTAGTGGGCCGGGGCAGGCTCGTGCTCGGCCTCCCCCTCAGGGTGATGCGCGTGCGCCTGGTGATGCTCCAGGACGGCGCCGATGTAGATGGCCGTCAAGGTGGTGAACACCACGGCCTGCAGCGCGCCGAACACCAGGCTCAGCACCATGATGGGAATCGGCGCGATCATCGGGGCGAGGAAGATGATCACCGCCAGCAGCGTCTCCTCGCCGAAGATGTTGCCGAAGAGACGGAGAGAGAGCGAGAATGGATGGACGATCTCTTCGAGCAGCGAGAGGGGCCCCAGGTGCAGGATGTGCTTGAGCCATCCCCCCGCCCCCAGCGTGCGGATGGCGATCACCTGTACGGCGATGGCCACCACGATGCCGAGGCCCAGGGTGGTTCCCCACCGGCCCGTCGGGGCAAAGAGCCCGTAGCCGACCGTGGGCACCACGCCCAGGTAGTTGGACACGATGATGAACAGGAAGAGCGTACACAGCAGCGGCATGTACTGGCGGGCGTACTGACGGCTCCCGATGAAGGAGGCGAACCAGCCCTCCAGGAAGTCGATCAGGAGCTCCAGCGAGCCGCGCAGCTTGCTCGGGCGGCCGCTCAGCACGGCCCGGTTGATGACGAACGCCAGGGCCAGCAGGCCGGCCACAATGAGCCACTGTGTGATGATCATGTTGTTGATCTCGAAGTAGGTGCCTTGCAAGAGCACCGGGAAGGGTTGGTGAATGTGAAACTCCTTGCCGCCGCTCGCTTCGGCGAGGCTGAAGAGGAACGTCGTCACTCGAATTTCCCCCCCTTCCGGGCGTAGACGTAAAGAAGAGAGGCTTTCACGGCGACTGTGATGGACAGCGCCGCCGCCATCAGCGCGTATCCGCTGCGCACGATCAGGTAGAACAGGACCAGCGCAGCGGCATCCAGCAGGTACCGCACAAAAAAAACGACGCCAATACCGCGCAATGAGTCGAAGCCGGCCGCCCGGTTATTGGCCATCTGTCGAAAGAGAACCAGGTTGCAAACCCAGCCCCAGGCGCATCCGAACAGGATTCCAGCGACGATCTTTGCTGCCATGGCCACCCTCCCCCTTGCCGGGGTCAGGGCTGTCCATCCCTCGTCTTTTGCGTTTCCTCCTTCTTCGCCGCCTTCACCGCCCGGTCGATGGCGTTCAGCCGGCGCAGCAGCCCGTTGAAGGCCACCGCCAGCCCCAGGAGAATGCCGGCGATCAGGAACAGGGGTGCGGTGCGGAGCTTTCCGTCGAGCCACCACCCGAGTCCCCCGAAGAGCCCCAGAGACGCCAGCAGCGTGTAGCCAAAGTCTATCGCCGCAAACAGGTAGGGCGAACGCCGGGGGGATCGGCGATGCACTTTGGCACTACCTCCTCCGCCGCCGGAATCCGCAAAAATCCCTAAGGCCGATTATACTGAGACGACTTGTAAAAGACAAGAACAAAAACCGGTGGGGTACTGTCATGTGAGCCATTCCATGTTGTTAACCAGCCGATAACGCCCAAGCATGGAAGTGCAGCCCTTTCAGCGACCTGGGGTGAACTCTTCGGGCCTGTCGGCCGTGAAGCCGAAGTACCAGCCCAGATACTCGGCGATCCGCCGGCTCGCCTGCCCGTCGCCGAAGGGGTTCCGCGCCCGGGCCATCTGCTGGTACAGTGCCTGATCGGTGAGCAGCCGCTCCCCGGCGGCGTACACCCCCTCGTAGCTGGTGCCCGAGAGCAGGATCACCCCGGCCTCCAGCGCTTCCGGCCGCTCGGTCGTCTCCCGCATCAGGATGTGGGGCACACCCATGGAGGGGGTCTCCTCCTGGATCCCGCCCGAGTCCGTCATCGCCATATAGGATCTGGCAGCGAGGTGAATCATATCCGGGTACGGCAACGGATCCAGCAGCAGGATCCGGGGGTGGCCGTCCAGGATGGGCCAGGCGATCTCCCGCACCGCCGGATTCAGGTGCACCGCGTAAATCAGGAGGACGTCGGGGAACCGGTCCACCAGGTCGCGCACCGCCCGGAACATGTTCCGCATGGGCTCCCCGATGTTCTCCCGGCGGTGGGCCGTCATCAGGATCACCCGGTGACGGCGGAAGTCCACCTGCCGCAGGGCCGGCACGGTAAAGGTGTGCGGCTGAGCCAGCACGGTGAGGGCAGCGTCGACGCCGGTCTGCCCCGTGACGAAGATGGTGCCGGGGTCGATGTGCTCCGCGATCAGATGCTCCCGCGCCCGGGGCGTCGGCGCAAACTGAATGTCCGCGATGATGCCGGCGATGCGCCGGTTGATCTCCTCCGGATAGGGGTTGTACTTGTTGAAGGTGCGCAGCCCCGCCTCCACGTGGCCCAGGGGGATCTTGTGGTAGAAGGCCGCCAGCGCCCCGGCCGCGGTGGTGCTCGTGTCGCCGTGCACCAGCACCAGATCCGGACGCTCCCGGGCCAGCAGCTCGTCCAGGCCGGAGAGGGCGCGCACCATGATGTCCGTCAGCGTCTGCCGGGGCTGCATGATGGCCAGGTCGTGGTCGGCCGCCAGCCCGAAGGCTGCGAAGACCTGGTCCAGTTGCTCCCGGTGCTGGCCCGTGGAGACCACGATCGTCTCAAACCAGTCCGGGTGCCGGCGCAGGGCCTGCACCACCGGCGCCATCTTGATGCCCTCCGGGCGGGAACCGAAGATCGCCATCACCTTTCTGCGCTGTGTCACAACGCTGCCTCCCTGCTCGCCCCCGGCCGCGCGGCGGGCCGGCGGCGACGTAATATCCCTGAAAAGGGGTAAGAGGTTGCCCTCTTACCCCTTTTCCTATGTTCGATCTTCCCCGGAATCAGCGGCCAGAATGCTTGTGCCGGGTCTCGGTGACCTCCAGCAGCCCCAGCCGGCGGGCGGCCACCAGCACGGTGGTCAGGACGACGGCGACGATGACCATCGCCTCGGCGAAGTTCACCTCGGTCAGGGCCACGGCCGAGAGCCCCAGGGCCGCCGAAACCGCCCACATGACCAGCACGGTCTTGCGGTGGGACAGCCCCAGCCGGAGCAGCCGGTGGTGCAGGTGGTCCTTGTCCGCCTGCCCGATCGGCAGCCCGGCGGCCACCCGCCGGATGATCGCAAAGGCCGTGTCGAAGATGGGCACGGCCAGCGCCAGCACCGGCACCAGAACCGAGACCGCCAGGGCGCTCTTCATGACGCCCTCCACCGAGATGGCCGCCAGGGTGAAGCCCAGGAACATGGAGCCGGCATCGCCCATGAAGATCTTGGCGGGGTTGAAGTTGTAGCGCAGGAAGCCCACCGCGGAACCGGCCAGCGCCGCGGAAAGCAGGATCGCCGACGGCACGCCCTGCTGGAGCGAAACCACCAGCAGCGTCAGGGAGGCGATGGTGGAGATGCCCGCCGCCAGGCCGTCGAGGCCGTCGATGAAGTTCATCACGTTGATGAACGACACGATCCAGAGGATGGTCAGCGGTCCCGCCAGCGGCCCAAAGGAGACCCAGCGGTCGCCCAGCGGGCTGTAGATGGCGTTCACCTGCAACTGCCAGTACGGCACGTAGACCATCAAGGCTGCAACGGCCACCTGGCCCAGGAACTTCGTCCGCGGCCGCATCGGCGACCGGTCGTCCCGGATACCCAGCAGCACCAGCAGGCCGCCGCACACCAGGATGCCCACGATCTGCGGATCCCGCAGGCCGCCCGCCAGGATCATCGCCAGCGCGAACGCAAGGTACATCGCCAGCCCGCCCAGGAAGGGCTTCGGTTCCGTGTGGACGCTGCGCTTGACCACCGGGGCCACCGTACCCGTGCGCAGGGCGAGTCTGCGCGCCAGCGGCGTGAGCAGCAGCGACGCCACCAGCGCCGCCGCGAACGTAAGGCCAGCCTGCTGCAGCATGTGGACTCATCTCCCTACACAGGGTCCTTCGGCACGGACCCACGCGACATAATGCCGGATTCCGGCTTTCGTTATTCTAAGCGCGTATCCCGGGCTTGTAAAGCTCAGGAATGGCTGGAAGGCGTGAACCGCTCCATGACGACGCCCGCCTGACGGGCCATCTCGAGGCCGATCTGCTCCGTGTACTCGTCCATGTACACGATGCGCTCGATCCCCGCCGCGATCAGCATCTTGGCGCAGTGCACGCACGGGCTGCTGGTGACATAGCAGGTCGCACCCTTCAGGGTGATGCCATGCAAGGCCGCCTGGATGATGGCGTTCTGCTCCGCGTGGATCGCCCGCACGCAGTGGCCGTCCACGACCAGGCAGCCCACGTCGGTGCAGTGCGGCAGCCCCGACGGCGACCCGTTGTAGCCGGTGGTCAGAATACGCTTGTCCCTCACTAAGACGGTTCCAACCTTGCGGCGGTTGCACGTCGACCGCTTGGCAACCACCTGCGCGAGTTCCATAAAATACTCGTCCCAGCTGGGCCGTGCCATGGAATCCCCCCGCGTCTCGCTCCCGCTCTACTTCGTGCCGAAGAGCCGATCGCCCGCGTCGCCCAGGCCGGGGACGATGTAGGCGTGTTCGTTCAGCATCTCATCCAGCGCCGCCAGGTAGATGTCCACGTCGGGGTGGGCCTCCTGAACGGCCTGCACGCCCTCGGGGGCGGCGATCAGGCACAGCAGCTTGATCCTGCGGCCGCCCTGCCGCTTGATCAGGTCCAGCGAGGCGACCACCGAGCCGCCGGTGGCCAGCATGGGATCCAGCACCAGGAGCTCCCGCTCGCCCAGGTCCGTCGGCAGCTTGCAGTAGTATTCGACGGGCTTCAGCGTGTCGGGGTCGCGGTAGAGGCCGATGTGGCCGACGCGGGCGGTGGGGTAGAGGCTCAGGATGCCCTGCACCATGCCCAGCCCGGCCCGCAGGATCGGGATCAGCCCAAGCTTCTCGCCGGCGAGCCGGCGGCACCGGGCCCGGGCGATCGGCGTGTCCACCTCGACCTCCTCCGTCGGAAGGTCACGGGTGACCTCATAGGCCATCAGCATCGCGATCTCGTTCACCAGCTCCCGGAACTCCTTGGGGCCCGTGTCCTTGTCCCGGATGATGCTGAGCTTGTGCTGAATCAGCGGATGGTCAATGACGACGACCCTTGACATCGCGCTCGCTCCCCCTATTGCATTTCGTAGACCGCACGGGCCCCGCCGATCAGCTTCGGCCGCGTCCGGGCGGCGACGACCCGGGCTTGCCCGATGGCGGCCGTCTTCAGCCTCACCGGAACCGCCACGCGGCGCAGGTGCATGCCGATCAGGGTCAGTCCGATGTCCAGGCCCGCATCGGCCTTGATCTCCTCCACCACCACCGCGTCCGGCAGCCGGCGCATGGCCCGGGCCGCGAGGGCGCCGCCCGCGCGGGGCACCGGCACCACGGTCACCCGCTCCCAGTCGTACCGCTCCGCCGCAGCCCGCTCCACCACCAGGGCGCGGTTCAGGTGCTCGCAGCACTGCACGGCCAGGTGGACGCCGGCGGCCTGCGTCGCTTCCAGCAGCGGCTCCAGGATCGCCCCGGCCACCGCTTCGCTCCCGGCGGTGCCGATGCGGCGCCCGATCACCTCGCTGGTGGAGCAGCCCACCACCAGCACCTGGCCCGGGGACAGGCCGGCGGCCTCCAGGAGTTCCCCGACCGCGGCCCGGGCCTCCGCCCGCACCCTCTCCAAGAACTGTTCGTCGGGCGCCGGCGGATTCCCGTCCGCCGGCCCCGCGTCCGGTGGCGACAGCCGCTCCTCCGCCATGGCGACCCCTCCTACCCCTGCTCCAGCAGGCGGATCTTCTCCACCCGACGGGCGTGGCGCCCGCCTTCATGCTCCGTGGTGAAGAACGCCCGGACGATCTCCTCCGCCACCCCTGAGCCGACCACCCGTGCGCCCAGGCAGAGCACGTTGGCATCGTTGTGGGCACGGGCCATCCGGGCCGAGTAGATCTCGTTGCACAGGGCCGCCCGCACGCCGGCTACCTTGTTGGCGGCGATGGACATGCCGATGCCAGTGCCACAGATCAGGACGCCGCGCTGGTACTCGCCGGCCGCGACGCCCTCCGCCACCTTCTGCGCATAATCCGGGTAGTCGCACGAGCTCCGGTCGTGGGTGCCCAGGTCGGCCACCTCGCAGCCCAGCGACTCCAGGACCGAGATCACCGTCGCCTTCAGATCAATGCCACCATGATCGCTTGCCACGGCCACTTTCACTGCGCTGCACTTCCTTCCCGGCGAATTCGCTCCACCACGGCCTGCAGTTGTTCCTCCAGGGCCTTCGCGGTCTCTTCGTAGGCCTGCAGCGGTCCGCCAAAGGGATCCGAAAGGTCCCCCCCGACCCCGGCGTACTCGGCCAGGGCGAAGATCCGGCCGGCCAGCGCCGGAAACCGGGTCCGCAGAGCGTCGCGGTGAGCGCGCGTCATGCCCAGCACCAGGTCATACCCTTCCAGGTCGGTCACCGCCTGCGACCGATGGCCGCTGAGGTCAATGCCCCGCGCCTTCATGGCCGCCACGGCGTTCGGCGCCGCCGGCAGCCCGGGAAAGGCACCGATGCCCGCCGAATCCACCTGCAGGTCCCACCCGGGATCGGCCCGCCGCCACAACGCGCGCAGCAGAGCCGCCGCCATCGGACTCCGGCAGGTGTTGCCGGAGCAGACCAGCAGGACCCTCTCAACCCTCATAGCCTGATCACCCGGCCGCCCGCGGCCCGGCGCAGGCGGTTCATGATGGCGAGCCCCAGCCCCTCCTCCGGCACCCCTTCGGCGAGGATCACGTCGACCTGGTGCCGGTCGAAGGCCCGGAGCGTTCCGAACAGGTCGCTGGCGATGCCCGCCAGATCCCCCCTGGCCCCGTACTCGAGGATCACCGGCGCCACGTAGACGCCGCGGCTTTCGGCGCTGCAGAGGATGCCGACCCGCTTCCCCTCCTCCGCATACTCCATGGCCAGGTCGCGGATCTTCTCCTGCATCTCCAGCACCGGGCCCTCCACCAGGATCAGCGGCGCCTGGGGCGCGTAGTGACGGTACTTCATCCCCGGCGAGCGCGGGCGTTCCACCGTTCCGCCTTCCACGCCCGGGGCCAGCACCACCGGGCCAATGGCCGCCTCCAGCTCCTCCCGGGGCAGTCCGCCGGGCCTGAGGATCATCGGCGGGTCGGTCGTCATGTCCAGCACCGTGGACTCCACGCCCACGCCGGTCTCTCCGCCGTCCAGCACGGCGGGGATGGACCCGGCCAGGTCTTCCAGGACGTGCTCGGCCGTGGTCGGGCTCGGCCGGCCGGATGCGTTGGCGCTGGGCGCGGCGATGGGAACGCCGGCGGCGCGGATCAGAGCCAGGGCCACAGGGTGGTCCGGCATGCGGATGCCCACCGTGTCCAGCCCGGCGGTCACCTCCGGCGGAACGGCGGGCCCCTTGCGCATGACCAGCGTGAGCGGTCCGGGCCAGCAGCGTTCCATGAGCCGCTCAGCCGTCGGCGGTACCGACTCCACCAGCCCCTCCAGCTGCGCCGTATCGGCGATGTGCACGATCAGCGGGTTGTCGGACGGGCGGCCCTTGGCCGCGAAGATGCGCGCCACGGCCTCGCTGCTGAGGGCATTGGCCCCCAGGCCGTAGACGGTCTCCGTGGGGAACGCCACCACATCTCCGGCGCGCAGGATCGCCGCCGCCTGCGCGACCACCTCCGGCTCCGGATCGGCGGGGTCCACCTCCAGGACCCGCGTACCCTGCACCAGGCGCTCCACGTTCACCCACCCCTTCCTCAGTCCCGCAGCATCCCGTAAGTTTTCGGGACAGCCGTCCCCATTTCCTGCCCGCTATCTATACACGCGGACCCGAAGATAGCATGCGGAGTCAACCTGGCCGATCCACATGGGAAAGTGTGGACGCGTACGAACAAGCGCCGCACCTACGGTGCGACGCTTCCCAACACCGCCCGGTCGACGCCGGCCGTATCCCGGCAGACCGCCACGTCCTTCAGCCCCGCCTCCCGGAACAGCGCAGCCACTGCTGGCGCCTGGCCGATGCCCACCTCGACCCCCAGGAACCCTCCGGGTTCCAGGAAGGCCGGCGCCTCCCGCGCCAGCCGGCGGTAGAACGCGAGGCCGTCGTCGCCTGCGACCAGCGCCAGGCGCGGTTCCCAGTCGCGCACCTCGGGCATGAGCCCGGCGATTTCGTCCTCCCGGATGTACGGAGGGTTGGACAGGATCGCCGCGAACCGGCCGCCCTCCTCCGCCAGCGGCGCGAGCAGGTCGCCCTGCCGGAAGCGCACCCGGTCCGCGACCCCGTTCAAGCGGGCGTTCTCCGCCGCGACGGCGAGCGCCTCGGGGCTCAGGTCCACCGCGACCACCTGCGCGTGCGGCAGCAGGTGGGCCACTGCGACGGCGATCGCGCCGCTGCCTGTGCCGATGTCGGCTACCCGGAGCACGCCGCGCGCCTCCGCAGCCCCGCCCGTCAGCCGGGCGACGGCCTGCTCCACCAGCGCCGCCGTGTCCAGGCGGGGGATCAGCACTGCCGGCGTCACCCGGAACGTCAGCCCCATGAACTCCTCGGTGCCGAGGATGTACTGCAGGGGCTCCCGGGCGGCCCGCCGGGCCACGAGCGCGGCGTATTCGTCGGACGCCTCCGGGGCCAGAGGCTCCGACCGCCGGGCGACCAGCGCGCCGGCGCGGCAGCCGAGCACGTGGGCCAGCAGCCAGGCCGCCTCCCGCTCCGCGTCGGCCACCCCGGCCGCGGCAAGCTGCGCCCGAGCCTGGGCCAGCGCCTCCCCGACCGTCTGCGGGCCGTCCGGCGCCCGGTCAGGCGCCGCTTCCCTGGGGGCGGCCACGGCCGGTCACGCCTCCTCGCGGGCGAGGAGCGCCGCCTGCTCGTGCTGCGCCAGGGCGTCGATGATGTGGTCGATTTCCCCGTCCATGATCGCCGCGATGTTGTGCACCGTGAGGCCGATGCGGTGGTCGGTCACGCGGTCCTGGGGGAAGTTGTAGGTGCGGATCTTCTCCGACCGCTCGCCGGTGCCCACCTGGGCCCGGCGCAGCTGCTCCTCCTCGCTCTTGGCCTGCTGGGCGTAGTAGTCGGCGACCCGGGCGCGCAGCACCCGGAGGGCCTTCTCCCGGTTCTGCATCTGGGATCTTTCGTCGGCGCAGTAGACCACGATGCCGGTGGGCAGGTGCGTCATGCGCACCGCCGATTCGGTCTTGTTCACGTGCTGGCCGCCGGCGCCGCCCGCCCGCTGCACCTCGATCTTCAGATCCTCCGGCTTGATCTCGATGTCCACTTCCTCCATCTCGGGCATGACGGCGACGGTCACGGTGGAGGTGTGGATGCGCCCCTGCGACTCGGTGACCGGCACCCGCTGCACCCGGTGCACGCCGCCCTCGTACTTCAGCCGGGAGTAGGCGCCCTCGGCGTTGATCTGGAAGAGCACCTCCTTGATGCCGCCCGCCTCGTTCTCGCTGATGGACAGCACCTCGGTCTTCCACTTGTGGCGCTCGGCCAGGCGGGTGTACATCCGGAACAACTCCGCCGCGAACAGCGACGCCTCGTCGCCGCCGGCGCCCGCGCGGATCTCCATGATCACGTTCTTGTCGTCGTTGGGATCGCGCGGGAGCAGCAGGATGCGCAGCTCGTCCGAGAGGGTCTGCAGCTTCTCCTTCAGGTCCCGGAGCTCCTGGTTGAAGAGGGCGCGCTCCTCCGGGTCCAGCGGGCCCTCCAGCATCTCCAGCACGTCGTCCAGCTCCCGCTCGGTCTTCTGGTAGGCCCGGAACTTCTCCACGATCGGGCCCAGCCGGTTGTGCTCACGGGCGACCTGCCGGTACTCGGTCGGGTTGTTGATCACGGAGGGATCGCCCAGCTTGTAGGTCAGGTCCTCGTACCGCTGAACGACGCCTTCCAGCTTCTGCTTCATGCGGGCGTCCACGTTGACTTCACCTCGCCAGAGCGGATTCTGGGCACGGAAAAAGGGCGCGGGCGGACCCGTGCCCCGACTGACGCGCAGCTAACCCGGCAGGCCGTGGCCCCGGGCGGTCTCAAAGGAGGCGATGGCCACCTCGATCTGGCTGTCGTCCGGTTCGCGGGTGGTCAGGCCCTGGAGCCACATCCCCGGACGGCTCAGGGCGTTGACCAGCGCGTTGTCGTGGCGTCCGGCGATGCGGATCCACTCGTAGGCCACGCCGGCCACCAGGGGCAGCATCCCGATCCGGGCGACGACCCGCAACCAGACACTTTCTACATTAATAAGGGAGAAAATCAGGATAGAGATGACCACGACGTACAGCAGGAAGCTCGTGCCGCAGCGCTTGTGCTCCCGGGAGTGGCGCCGGACGTTCTCCACCGTGAGTTCGTCGCCGGCCTCGTAGGCGTTGATCACCTTGTGCTCGGCGCCGTGGTACTGGAAGACCCGCTGGATGTCCTTCATCAGCGAGATGGCCACCAGGTAGCCGATGAAGAGCCCCAGCCGGAGAGCGCCCTCCACCACGTGGGTGACCATGGGCGTCACGGACAGGGCCTTGACGTAGTTGGTGAGCAGGGTGGGCGCGACGACGAACAGGGCGATGGCGAAGGCGAAGCCCACCACCGTCGTCACGGTCATCTCGCCCCTGCTCAGCTGCTCGTCTTCGGGCATGGACTGGTTGGCCGAGAACATGAGGGCGCTGATGCCCAGGGTCAGGGCCTCGACCATGGCCACCATCCCGCGCAGGATGGGGAGGCGCAGTACCGGGTACCGCTGCATCAGCGACCGCACCTCTTCCCTGTGCACGGCGATCTCGCCGTCGGGCCGCCGCACGGCGATGGCCATCCATTGGGGTCCCCGCATCATGACCCCCTCGATGACGGCCTGGCCGCCAAAGACTCCCCGCTGAACGCTCACCCCGGTCCCTCCCCTCTCGCTCATCTGCCACCCCGGATGAAGAAAGCAGAGCGCGACGGCTCTGCTTCTCTCGGGATGTCGCGGGCGCTACCGACCGTACTTCTTGCGGAACCGGTCGATCCGGGAACCGGCCTCCACGCGCGTGGCCCCGCGGGAACCCGTGTAGAACGGATGGCAGTTCGCGCAGATCTCCACGCGGATGTTCTCCTTGGTCGAGAGGACCTCGTAGGTCGCCCCGCAACCGCAGGTGATGGTGGTCTTCTGGGTCTTCGGATGGATGCCAGCCTTCATCAGCAAAACTCCCTTTCCCTAGCTTCGAACCCGGCGCCGTTACCGGTGCGCCCGGTGGAGCAGTTGCAGCTGCTTTCAGGGCGCCGGTCTACGAAGACGGAGTCGTACCAACGCATTATAGCACGCGCGAATTGTCGGTTGCAACGACTTCGGGCAGGAGATTCGCCACGTATCATCAAACACTTGTGGAGCATTCCGAACGTGCGGAGGTGAACCTGTGCTTCGCCTCTTTGGCCTGGCCGGCGCGATCTTCGTCGTGCTCCTGCTCGCCGCGCTGGCCACCGGTGCGCCGGTCCTGCACGCGCTGGCCCTGCTCACGGGCCTCGCCGCGGCCGCCGCCTTAGCCGGCCTGCAGCTCAGCCGCCCGCAGGGGCGGGGAACCGTCCGCCTGGACGGCCTGCGGGCGCCGGCGGCCGTCCGCCGCGATGAAGGCGGCGCGCCGCACATCGCCGCCGAAAACTGGCACGATCTCTTCCAGGCGCAGGGATTCGTCGCGGCCCAGGAACGGCTGTGGCAGATGGAGGTCGCCCGCCGCACGGCGGCAGGGCGGCTGGCGGAACTCTGCGGGGAGTCCTGCCTGGAGCGGGATCGCTTCATGCGCGCATTGGGCCTGTACCGGCTGGCCGAACGGGCCCTGGCCGACTGCCCGGACGAGGTGCGGGCCTGCCTGGAGGCGTATGCCGACGGCGTCAACGCCTTCATCCGCGCGGGAAAGCTGCCGCCGGAGTTCGCCCTGGCGCGCCTCCGGCCGGAGCCCTGGCGCGCCGTCGACTCGCTGGCCGTGGCCAAGCTGCTGGCCTTTGAGCTGGCGCCGCCCGTGGCCGACGTCGTGGTCCGGGCCCGGGTGGCGCAGGTCGCCGGCCCGGAGATGGCCGCGGCCCTGTATGCGCCCGGACCTTCCGACGCATCCCCGCCTGACCCGCAACAGCTCCCCGACCTCGGCGGCCTGTGCCGGCTGGCGATGTGGGCGCCGCAGACGGTCTCGGGCGGGACGGCCTGGGCGCTGGCCGGCACGCGCACGGAATCCGGCCTCCCCATCGCCGGGTGCAGCCTGGAGACGGCCCCGCGCGCCCCGTCGCCGCTTCACCCGCTCACCCTGCACGGGCCGGGCGGAGCCCGGCTGGAAGGGATCGCCCTGGCCGGGCTGCCCGGGCTCCTGGTGGGACAATCCCGCCACTTCGCCTGGGCGCTGGCCCCGTCGGAAGGCGGCACGGCCCGGTTGGTGCCCGAGCCGTCCGAAGGGGTCCGGAGCCAGTTGACCGCGATCCGCGTGCGAGGCCGGGCCGAGCCGGTGGCCCACACGGTCCTGATCGGCCACTCCGGCCCCGTCGTGGCCATGGACGAGAGCGGCGCGGCGGCCCTCCGCTCCCCGGTCCTTCAGCCGGGGCAGGAGGTGGCGGCGCTCCTGGGGATCAACCTGGCCCGGTCGTACGAGGAGTTTCGCGACGCCGTCCGGGAATGGGCCGTCCCCGGGCTCACCGTGATCTACGCCGGTGTGGACGGCACGGTGGCCCGGCTTGAGACCGGCCCGGAGCTGCGGGAGGAGGTCAACCCCGAGGACGGCATCGCCCTGGGCGGCCGCCCGGCGGACGCGGCGGCGCGGATCCGGGAGGTGGCCGCGTCCCGGACGGGCTGGACGCTGCCGTTCCTGGCCCGGCTGCCCGGCGATACCGTGAACATGCAAGCCCGGAACCTGCTCCAGCCGCTGCTTCAGACTCTCCAGGAAGGGCTCCGTCAGGGCGCCCGGCCGGAATCGCTCACGGAGTTGGAGAAGCGGGCCCTGCTCCTGCTCTCCGACTGGAGCCACGAGGAGCCGGCGGGATCCGCCGGCGCATGCCTGTGGGAGCGCTGGTACTTCGACCTGGTGGAAGCGATCTTCCGGCCCCGCCTGGGGCTCACCCTTTTCAACCAGTTCATCATGACGCCGTCCGGCCAGGGCGCGGCGGAGCAGTTGATCCTGCGGGCCCTGCGCGGCGAGGAGAGCCCTTGGCTGCCGCTGGAAGGCGAGTTCGGCCTTCCTCGCCTGGCCCTGTCGGCGTTCCGGCGTGCCGTGGCCTACCTTGCGGCCCGTCAGGGGCGGAGCCCGGAGCGCTGGGCGTGGGGTCGGGAACACCGGGTGCGCTTCCGGCACAGTCTCGCGGAGGCCTTGCCCGCCCTCGGCCCGCTCGCGGACCTGGGTCCGCACCCGCTGGGCGGCGGCCCGGCGACGCTCCACCGCAGCGGCCTGGATCCGACGATGTCCGGCACCGTCACCACCGCCACCACCTACTGCCGGCTGGTGGACCTGGCCCGGCCCGGCGAGCCCGTCGCCGTCCTGGCCCCGGGCACAGGGGGCCACCCCCTCGACCCGTCGTTCGCCGCGCAGCTCCTGCCGTGGCTCCGCGGCGATCTGCTCCCGCCCCGCCCGACCGGGGAGGACGTCCTGCGGCTCGTGCCTTAGCCCGCACCCTCTTGACAGGTATATCGAAATAGCGCGGCGAATACATCCCCCACCATCTTCACGTGGGGGATGATCCATGTCAGTCGTAGTGCAGCGGCGCACGCGGAGGGTGACCCGCTGGATCGGCTACACCGCCCTGACCCTCGTCGTCCTTCTGCTGCTGGCGGTGGCGGGCGGCTACGCCGTCGCCCGGCGCAGCCTGCCGCGGGCGAGCGGGGAGCTGGTCCTGCCGGGCCTCCGGGCGCCGGTCACGGTGTACCGGGACGAGTGGGGCGTCCCGCACATCGAAGCCCAGAACGAGCACGATCTCTACATGGCCCAGGGGTACGTGGTGGCCCAGGACCGCCTGTTCCAGATGGACCTGACCCGCCGGGCAGCCGCCGGCCGGCTGGCCGAGGTCATCGGGCCCAGCCAGCTGGAGACGGACAAGTTCTTCCGGGCCCTGAACCTGCGCCGGGCCGCGGAGGCTTCCGTCCAGTCGTACGGCCCCTGGGCCCGGGAGTTGCTGGAGGCCTACGCCGCCGGCGTCAACGCCTTCATCGCGGAGGCGAAGGCCCAGAACCGGCTGCCGGTGGAATTCCTCCTCCTCGGTTACGAACCCGAGCCCTGGAGCCCCGTGGACTCGGCGCTGATCGGCAAGATCATGGCCTACGACCTGGGCGGGAACTTCGAGGCCGAGGTCTACCGGCTGCAGCTGCGCAACCAGGTGGGGCCGGAACTGGCCGACCAGCTGATGCCCGTCTACCCCGAGGACGGCATCACCATGATCCGCTACCGCGGCGGCGAAGGGGCAGAGGAGCCCAGACCCGGCGCTTCTGCCGTCGCCGGGGCCCGGCCGCCCGGCTCCAGCCTTGACCTCACCGGCCTGCTGGCCCTGCTGCGCGTGCCCGACGAGGGGCGGGGCTCCAACAACTGGGTCGTCGCCGGCTCCGGGACCCGCACCGGCAAGCCGCTCCTGGCCAACGACCCGCATCTGGGCGCCCGCACCCCGTCCATCTGGTACGAGCAGCACCTGGTGGTCCCGGGGATGATCAACGCCTACGGCGTGGTGTTCCCCGGCGCGCCGGGCATCGTCATCGGACAGAACGAGCGCATCGCCTGGGGCGTGACCAACACCAATCCCGACGTGCAGGACCTGTACATCGAGCGGCGCAACCCCGACAACCCGTACCAGTTCGAGTACATGGGCCGTTGGGAGGACGCTCTCGTCCACCGGGAGTTGATCGGGGTGAAGGGACAGGACCCCGTTCCCTTTGAGGTGGTGATCACCCGGCACGGGCCGATCATCTCGGAGGTCGTCGGCGATCCCGACAACCGGCCGGAGGAAGCCCTGGCGCTGAAGTGGACCGCCCACATGGCCACCCCGGAGCTGGAGGCGGTGCTGCTCTTCCCCAAGGCGCGGAACTGGGAGGAGTTCCGGGAAGCCCTGCGCTCCTTCCACGTGCCCACCCAGAACTTCGTCTACGCCGACGTGGATGGCACCATCGCCTACCGCACCGGCGGCCTGGTGCCGATCCGGCGCAGCGGCGACGGGTTGCTTCCGGTGCCGGGGTGGACCGACGAGTACGAGTGGGTCGGCTTCATCCCCTTCGACCAGATGCCGGAGGCCGTGAACCCGCCTGAGGGCTACATCGTCACCGCCAACAACAAGGTCATCGACGACGCCTATCCCTACTTCCTGACCTACTCGTGGTCGCAGCCCTACCGGGCCATGCGCATCGCCGAGATGATCGAGGCGAAGCTGGGCGACCTCACGGCGGACGACATGCAGGCGATGCAGGTCGACTACGCCAACCTGCACGCCCGCACCCTGCTGCCGGTACTGCTGCCGGCGGTGGAGCGGGCCGGGGTGACCGGGACGGCGGCCACCGCGGTCGAGCTCCTGAAGTCCTGGGACATGGTGGACAGCGCGGACCAGCCCCAGCCGCTGATCTTCCACCTCTGGTGGAGCGAGCTGACCCGGATGCTCTACGAACCGCTGATGGGCGAAGAGCTGTACAGGCGCATGGCCGACAAGGGCAACGTGACCGACATGGCCCTGCTGGCGGCGGCCGAGGGCCGGCCCAACGGCTGGATCGAGGCCGCGGGCGGTCTGGACAAACTGGCGGCGGACTCGCTGCAGGCCGCGGTGGACCGGGCCGTCGCCCTGCAGGGGTCGGACCCCGGCCGCTGGTCGTGGGGAAGGTACCACCGGCTCCAGCCGCCGCATCCCGTGGGCGCGGCGGCCACGCCGCTGGGCTGGCTGCTCAACCCCACGTCGTATCCCATCGGCGGCAGCGGCGTCACCGTCGGCGCCATGTCCTTCGGCAGCGACGGCATGGTGCGCACCTTTGCGCCCTGGCGCCAGGTGGTCGACCTGGCCGACCCGACGGGCAACAGCCGTTCCATCGTGACGCCGGGCCAGTCCGGCCACTTCCTCAGCCCCCACTACGACGACCAGTCGGCGATGCACAGCCGGGGCGAGCTGATCACCCGCAACTTCCACGGTTACCGGACCGGCCGCGCCCTGCGGCTTCTGCCTGACCAGGCGGGGGCCGGCGGCTAGGCCGCTCCCGGGACAGGCCATGGAGAAGGGGACCCCTGCCGAACGCAGGCGGTCCCCTTTCGACATCGTTCGTCAGTCCAAAATTCCAGGGCAGGGGTCCTACCGACGACCCCATAGTTTCGTTCAAGTTGGCAGTGCCGTTCTGCCTCGGTATGGGAGTCCCATTTTGTACGAAAATTTGTCAACAGGGGTGTGTGGATATTGTGGATAAGTTCGCTTCGAATGTGGAAATGTGCGTGGATAGTCGCTACTCCCGGGGAGGGAGATAGTCCAGCGGGTCGACCGGCCGGTCACCGACGATGATCTCGAAGTGCAGGTGCGGACCGGTGGAGTTGCCGGTGGAGCCGACCCGTGCAATGGGCTGCCCCTGTTCCACCCGCTCCCCGGCCTCCACCAGGAGCGCCGAGGCGTGGGCGTACAGGGTACGGGTACCGTCGTCGTGCCCGATGACCACGGTGAGGCCGTATCCCTCCACCTCGCCCGCGAGCAGGACCTCGCCGGCCCGGCTGGCCCGGATGGGCTCCCCGTGGTCCGCGGCCAGGTCGATGCCGTTGTGGTGACGCCCCCACCGGGGGCCGAAGGGGGAACTGATGGGCGCCGTCACGGGCCAGGCGAAAGCCCCGGTGAGGTCCGTCCCCGCCCCGCCCCGGGCGGCCACCACCGCCTCGGCCGCCTGCCGCCAGCGGGCGATGCGCGCGGCCCGGTCCCCGGGCTCACCCGGCTCGTCCACCCCGGCAAAGAACGCGGCCGGTCCGGCGGGCGGTGCGACAAGAAACCCGCCGCGCGCGGGCGGAAGATCCCCCGCGGGGGCGGCGGGCGTGACGGCCCGGCGCCAGCCCAGGTAGCCGGCGCCGAGCACCAGACCCATGATGAGCAGTCCCACGACCACCGGAGGCAACCCGGCAACCCCCGGCACCCGGCGGCTCACGCCGCCTGCGGCGCCACGGCCGGCCGCGCTGTGCGGCTTCTTCCAGTCGATGCGCTGCCAGTTGCCCCTGCGCTGCACCCCGGCTCACCCCCGTCCACTACGGGACAAGTCTATTCAGGGCGCCGGGGGATCATGCCCCTCGGTCTACACCTTCAGCCGGTACCAGTGCGGCTTGCGGTCGAGCATGTGCGTGGCCTCGATGAACCGGACGGTGCCGGTGGTGCCCCGCAGGGCAATGGAGTGGGTCGTGGCCACGTTCCGGCCGGAGTAGCGCACGCCGCGCAGCAGGTCGCCGTCGGTGATCCCGGTGGCGGAGAAGTAGACGTCCTCGCTCTTCACCAGGTCGTCCAGCGTGAGCACCTGCTCCGGGTCGCTCAGGCCCATGGCCTTGCAGCGGGCGTACTCCTGCTCGTTCTGCGGCTTCAGCCGGGCCTGCATGTCGCCGCCCAGGCACTTCAGGGCCGCCGCCGCGAGGACGCCCTCGGGCGCGCCGCCGATGCCCATCAGGATGTCGACGCCCGTCTCGTCGATGGCCGCCGCGACGGCGGGCGCGACGTCGCCGTCGGAGATCAGCTTGATGCGCGCCCCGGCGTCCCGGCACTCCTGGATGAGTGAGCGGTGCCGCTCCCGGTCCAGGATGACCACCGTCAGGTCGCTGATATCCTTGCCCTTGGCCTGCGCAACCCACTTCAGGTTGGCGGTGATGGGCGCGGTGATGTCGATGCACCCCTTGGCCCGGGGTCCCACTGCGATCTTCTCCATATACATGTCCGGCGCGTGCAGCAGGTGCCCCCGGGGCGCCACGGCCACCACGGCGATGGCGCCGTTCAAGCCCTTGGCCACCAGGTTCGTCCCCTCGACCGGATCGACCGCGACGTCGACGGGAATGCCGCCGGCGCCCACCTGCTCCCCGATGTAGAGCATCGGCGCCTCGTCCATCTCGCCCTCGCCGATCACCACCACGCCGTCGATGGCCACCCGGTCGAACCCGGCCCGCATCGCATCCACCGCCAGCTGGTCAGCCAGCTCCTTGTCGCCGCGGCCCATCCAGCGCGCGCTGGCCAGGGCGGCCGCCTCCGTAATCCGCACGAGCTCCAACGCCAACTCCCGTTCCACCTGCGCACCCTCCTCCGCTTGGGCAGCAGCGATCTGTCCCAAACCGCGCACAGTCGACCCCCGCGCATCTGCCTCAGGGGGACCCGCAATCTCTGAACCGCCGCTCCGGCCCCGCGGCCGACAGCGGCCCCGCCGGCCCCGCTACACCCGGCCCTTCGCGGCCTCCCAGTCCTTCAGGAAGCGCTCGATGCCGCTGTCGGTGAGCGGGTGCTTCAGCATCTGGTGGAAGACCTTCGGGGGAATCGTGGCGATGTGCGCCCCCGCCTTCGCCGCCTCCACCACCTGGCCGGGGGTGCGGATCGAGGCGGCGATGATCTCCGTGTCGATCCCGTGCAGGTCGAAGATTTCGGCCGTGTCGCGGATCAGCTGGATGCCGTCGGTGGAGATGTCGTCCAGCCGGCCCACGAAGGGCGACACGAAGGCCGCGCCGGCCCGGGCGCAGAGCAGCGCCTGGTTCGGGCTGAAGATCAGGGTCATGTTGCAGCGCACGCCCTTGGCGCTCAGCCGGGCACAGGCCTTCAGCCCCTCGGCGGTCATCGGCAGCTTGATCACGATGTTCTTGTGCAGCTCGTAATACTGCCGCGCCTCCTCCACCATGTCGTCAGCCTGCAGGCTGATCACCTCGGCGCTGATGGGCCCGTCGACAATCTCCAGGATCTCCCGCAGCACCTGCATGAAGTCCCGCCCCTCTTTGGCCACGAGGGAGGGGTTGGTGGTGACCCCGCTCAGCACGCCCCAGGAGGCCACTTCGCGGATGTCGTCCACGTTTGCGGTATCGATGAACAGCTTCACGTGACTCGCTCCTCTCTGGATGCCTATGGCTACGAGCCCAGATTACCACAGCCGCCGCAACGCGAAAAGGGCCGGGATCCCCCGGCCCGGTTCCCCGCACCCGATGTCCTCCGGCTCACTTCTTGTGCCCGCGGCGCCGGGAGGACGCATCGCCGCCGATCTCGAGGTACGCGACCCGCATCAGGGCGTCCAGATCCTGCTCCGTGGCCGCCGGCACCGTCCGCTGCCGCCCGCAGGCGACGCAGTACAGCTCCAGCCGGTCGGGGAACAGGTCCACGCCGACGTCCCGGCTGCCGCAGCGGCATCGCAGGAGCCCCTGCGCGCCCAGCTCCTGCACCTGGTTCATCACCTGGTACATGACCACCGGGTCGTCGAAGAAGCCGTCGAAGGCGTCGTCTTCCATGAACCGCTCCAGGTCGCTGAGCCCCGGGCGCACGTACTCCACCACGGCCCCCTCGTCGCCCAGGACCCCCAGTTGCAGGTCGGTCTCGGCGCAGGCAATCTGCTTCAGGCCGGGCTGCCAGAACTGCCCGGGCGAGTAATAACGGAAGTGGGTACCCTCACACAGGAAGCAGGGCACCTGCATCCACACCTGTCCCGGACGCACACCTACGGTGAGCAGGTGGTGGCCGCACTCGCACTCGACGCGCTGCGAACCGGCGCGGCCCAGGGCGAACCGCGACAGCTCGCTCAGCTCCAGCCGCCCGCACCGTGGGCACCGCAGCGCTACGGTCACGCTCGTCGCGATCAGCACGGTTGCCACCCCCTGCCGGTGCCACGACTAAGTCCTTATCGCGGGCTAAGATTTATCTCTATCACCTTCTCGGTTTATGCCCAATATCCTTCTCGCCTCGTCCGGTGTGGCCACTTCCCGGCCGAGTTCGTTGGCCAGCCGCACGATGCGCTCCACCAGCATGAGGTTGGTGGCCTTCACGCCGCGCGCGTAGTAGATGTTGTCCTCCAACCCCACCCGCACGTGGCCGCCCAGGAGGATGGCGGCAGTGGCCAGGGGCAGCTGCGCCCGGCCGATGCCGGCCACCGACCAGGTGCAGCCCGGCGGCAGCGACTCGGCCATGTGCAGCAGATTCCGGATGGTCCCGGCGATCCCGCCGGGCACGCCCATCACGAAGTCGAAGTGCAGGGGCAGATCCAGAATCCCCTTCTTCACCAGGGCCAGGGCGTTGTCGATGTGGCCCACGTCGAAGGCTTCGATCTCGGGCACCACGCCGTACTGGCGCATGGTGCGGGCAAAGGTCTCAATGAGGTCGGGCGGGTTGAAGAACACGTCGCTGCCGAAGTTCACCGTGCCGGTGGTGAGACTCGCCATCTCGGGCCGCAGCGTCACCGGCGCCAGCCGCTCCTCGGCGGTCATGCCCACGGCCCCGCCGGTGGAGACCTGCACGATCACGTCCGTGCGGGCGCGGATGGCCTCGAGGATCTCCTTGTAGACCGCGGCATCCTGGGTCGGGGTGCCGTCGGGCAGCCGGCCGTGGACGTGCACCATCGCGGCGCCGGCCGCCCGGCAGCGGGCCGCGTCCTCGGCGATCTCCTCGGGGGTGAAGGGGATGTGCGGGTTCTGCTCGCGGGTCACCTCGGCGCCGTTGAGCGCCACCGTGATGATGAGCTTCTCCACGGCGCTACCCCCTCCCGCCGTCGCCCGTCGGGGCCGCCCCGGCGCCGGCCCCCGGCGCCCGCTGGAACGGCTTGGGCACGACACAGGTACCCGTGGCGGTCGCCACCAGGATCGGTTCCTCGAGCACCCGGGCCCGCGACGGCTGCTCCGGCGTGGGGTCCGCGGCGATCACCTTATAGGCCTCGAACGCCATCCCGCGGGAGGTGTTCCCCACCCGGGTGATGCGCCCCCGCACCTCCAGGAAGTCGCCGGCGTATACCGGTGCCTTGAAGGTCACGGAGTCGTAGGCCACGAACAGCCCCTCGTCGCCGTCGTGCCGGATCAGCAGCTCGGTCGCCACGTCGCCGAACAGGCCCAGCACCCGGGCCCCATCCACCAGGTTGCCGCCGTAGTGCGCATCCTTGGCCGACATCCGCACACGCAGGGTCGCTTCCATGCCCGATACCTCCCTGGCATCAGCGCAGCAGCCACTCCGCGCGGCTGCGCCACTCCGCATGTTCTTCCGCCCGGGCACCGCCGACGACGGGAGGACCGAGCCAGACCTGGTGTACCGGCAGGCGGATCTCCCGGGAGAAGGGTCGGTACCCCGGCAGATCGGCCTCCACGCGCAGCGCATGCACCGCCGATGAAGGCTTCACCGTCACCGTCACCGTTCCCTGCCGGCTCCGGTAGCGGCGTCCGTCCACCGTGATCACTCCGTCGACCGGGGCGCCGGTGGCGGCGTCCTTCAGTTCCAGCACCACGGTGCCCGGCCGGCCCGCCAGCAGGCGGGACGCCCGGGCCGTCACGGACAGCTCGGACTCGCCTACCGAGACCTCCACGGGCAGCCACGCCAGCGATGCGCCCGTCTCCTCGTCCAGCAGGATCACGCAGCCGTAATAGCGGCCGGCCTTGACGGGCGTGTAAAACGTCAGCGGAACCTCCCAGGACGCTCCCCGCTCCCGCCGGGCGCCGTCATCCTGTGCGCCGATGCCGTACGCCGCCACCGCCACGAGGCGGCGGTACTGGTACCGGAGATCGGAGGGCACCGAACCGTCGTACTGCACAAACACCCGGTAGTAGCCGGCGGGAACCCGTTCCAGCTCGATCACCATCCCGCCGCCGCTGCTGTGGGCCACCCAGTACGGCTGCCAGCCCCTGTCCCGTTCGTACCGGTAGAGCCAGAGGTGCTCGCCGCCCTGTGCGGGCATGACGTTGGCGATCTCCAGCCTCAGCCGGGCCACGTTGGAGGGGAGGGTGAACTCATCGATCCGGCCGGTCTGACGGACCACCTTCCACGGCACGCTCAGGTCCTGCTCCGTGAGCCCGTAGGCCACCGCCCTGCCGGTGAAGGCCCGCCCGGGGTTCTTCAGCGGGACGCTCACCGCCGCCTGGTCGCCCGGGACCAGCGCGAACGCCAGCGGCGCCGGGGCGACCACCGGCCCGGACTGCACCTGCAGGACGTACTCGGCCGGCTCGTCGGCCATCCCCTCCCGGGGCAGGGCGACCACCACGACCTCCCAGACGCCCTCGACCGGATCCCTGGTCTGGAAGAGCGCCGTGAGCCCCCGCCCCTGGTAGCCGATCTCCTCGGACCGGTGGACCATGTGGCCGTCGGGCCGGAACACCTGCATCTGCACGGCGCCCTGGGGACGCCCCCCGGGCCCGGTGGCCACCCGGGCGGTCACCGAGAGCTCGGCCGTGCCGGGCTCCACTTCAATGAAATAGCGGTGATACCGGGCCGCCGCGATCCGCTGCGAGTGCATGTAGCTGGTGTCGCCGGCGCTCACCACCGGCCGCACGTAGGTCACGGGAACCCGCAGGCTCGGGATCTCCTGGCCCGGGGCCTTGATCACGATGTAGGCGCTGTGCACCCCCGGGCTCATGGGCGGGTCAATCGCCAGGTCCACCCGGCGGGTCTGCCCCGGCGGGATGACGGCGGCGCGCAGCCGCGGCGTCACCCAGGAGTCCGTGCTGGCGATCTCGACCTGCACGACCTGGTCGGTGGGGTTGGTCAGCAGGAAGGCGTCGCTCCCCGGCTGGTAGGAGCGGGCGAGCAGTCCCTCGCCGCCGCCGGCCATCTGGGCGGTCAGCGCCGGTATGGGCTGCAGCCGCTCCAGCGCCGCGTAGGCCGCTTCGACGTCCAGCAGGCCGCTGCCCTGCTCGTAGGACTGCAGGCCCGGCAGGCTGCGCGCCCCGGACTCCAGGGCGCGCTTCAGGCTGAGGCCGTCCTGGGGGAGGCCGTCGCGGCGGGCCGCCTCCAGGAGCAGCGCCGCGGCGCCGGCTACGTGCGGCACGGCCACCGACGTGCCCACCGCCGTGGTGTACCCCTCGGCGTGGAGCCAGGCCGGGGACGGCGCCGGGCTGCCGCCGGGCGCGACCAGGCTGGGGATGTAGGCGCCGTCGGAGCGCGGGCCCATCCCCGAACGCCACCACACCGTCTCGCCGGTGACCTGGTAGCCGTAGTCGCGCGCCCACATCCCGGGGGAGTAGTACGCGCCGATGGTCATCAGTTCGTTGGCCCGGCCGATGGTGGTGCCGCTGGACAGGCCCGGCCCGGCGTTGTCGGCGGCCAGCAGGATCAGCACGCCGTAGGTCTGGGCCACCCGGGAGAGCCATTCCGACGCCTGCGAGTCGCCCACGGCCGAGACCGCCAGACCTCCCAGGCTGACGTTGATCACCTGCGCCCCGTGCCGGGCGGCATACTCGATGGCCTCCTTCACCGCGAACCACGTGCCCTGGTCCTGCGAGGTGATGACCTTCAGCGCCATGAGCTGGGCGCCGGGGGCCGCACCCACCACGCCATCCGGGCGGTAGGCCGCGGCGACGCCGGCCACCTGCGTCCCGTGCCCGAGGCTGTCAAAGCCGAACTGCACCCAGCCGCCCGCCGCGTCCAGGTCCGCGACGACGAACGCCAGCTGCCGCTCGGCGACCGCCCCGCTGCGGAAACGCCCCAGCCGGGCCATCGCGCCGCCCTCGCGGAAGACCGTCATCGCCACCTCGTCCCGGAAGTCGCCGTCGTTGTCCGTGTCGACGTAGACCTGCGTGTACTCGCCCGGAACCGCGGGGTCCAGCAGCAACACGCCGAAGCGATCGGTCTGGAAGCCGTTCCGGTCCAGATCCCGGTTGATCCGCCCCGGCACCTTCGACTCGTCCCAGTACCCGAAGCGGGCCCGGCCGCCGGCGGACTGCGCCTCAGGCAGGATGAAGGTGCGACCGTCCCGCGCCGTGAAGGTCGGGCCCCAGGGCACCACCTGGTCGGTCACCACCCGTCCCTCGGCGGTGAAGTCCTTCCAGTCGACCACCTTCCGCCGGCCGTCGGGCGTCGTCTGCAGGTCAGGGTGTCCGGGGTCGATCCCGGAGTCGATCACGGCGATGGTGACGCCGGCGCCGCTCACCCCGTGTGCGGCGCGGAAGGTGGGGATGCCGACCGCGTTCAGGTTGAGCCCCATCTTGCCCGCGGGGTCATCCACCGTTGCGGCGCGCTCCGGGACGGGCAGGACCGGCTTGGGCGTCTCCACCGGATCGCCGGCCGCCTCCACGGCCGGATCCCCGTCGGAACCCATGTCCGTGTCCACCGGGGCCAGTTCGGCCGGCACGGGCTCCGCCGCCGCCTCCGTGGCGGCGGCAGGGGCCCTCGGGGTGTAGCTCCCTGACACCGACCCTCCCGCCGCAGGCTCATCTGCCCCGGTGACCGTCCGGTCGGCCGGGAAGAAGTCCGTGACCAGTCCGGCCACGAGGACGAGCAGGGCGAGCCGCGCCGCCCATTTCACCGGTCGCTGCATCGGCTCACCTCACGATCTCCAGGTAGGTGATTCTGCCGTCACCATCCAGCGCGAAGGCGACCTGGTCGCCCTCGGCGATCTCGTAGAACTCCACCCGTCGGCCCGCGTCCACCAGGATCGCGTCCGAGGCCAGGTCGTACCGCAGGAAGCCGTCGCCGTCCTCCAGCCAGATGCGGTCATCCTCGACCACCGCCACCCGGCCGCCGAAGGGGGTCCGGACGGCGTCCAGATAGCGGACTTCCTCGGTCTTGACGTCCAGCGCCATGTACGTGGGCCCCTGCCCCAGCGCCTCCGCCAGCGTCGCCGGCCGGCCGTTGACGAACACCAGGGCGCCGGGCTGCACCCACAGCCGGCGGCGCTGCCCCGTCCCCAGGGTCGCCCAGACCCCGTTTCCGCCGGCCGGCTCCAGCCCTTCAGCCAGCAGGTCCGCGTACCACGCCTCGACAAAGCGGACCTGCCCCGCGTCGTTGAGGATGAGCGACACCTGATCGGCCACCTGCAGAGCGGGCGGAAGGACGCGCTCGCCCCCGCGCAGGATGGCGGCGTCCACCGCCAGGCTGATCGAGTGCTCCTCGCCCATGGGCGTGCGCACCGTTCCCTCGCCTTCGCGCGGATCAAATGCGACCAGCGTGCCCTCCAGGTCGAAGAGCAGCCCGTACTGGTCCAGCCACTTGGCCACCGCGGCAGCTCCCTCGGCCCGGGTGACGAGGGCCCACGGGCGGTAGTAGCCGTCGCCGTCGCCGCTCATCAGGCCGGCCTCCGCCGCCGCGGCCACGGCGCCGACGGCCCAGTCGGGAATCTCGCCGGCGTCGCGGTAGGACAGGCGTGCCGAGCGGAGGACCGCCGCCCGCTGCTCCAGCCCGGCCGCCCGCACCAGCATGGCGGCCAACTCCACCCGGGTCAGGGGCGCCTCCGGGCGGAACCGGCCGTCCGGGTAACCCTCCGTGAGGCCGAGCTCCCACAGCAGCTCGACGTAGCCCGCCAGCGGGTCGTCCGGCGCCACGTCGGTGAAGCGGCTGGGCACGCCCTGCAGCGCAAGGGCTTCGGTGCCGTAGCCCAGGCCGGTGACCGCGATGCGGGCCAGCTCCGCCCGGGTAAGCGGGTCATCGGGGTAGAAGCGGCCCGCCCGGTCGCCGGCGATGATCCCCCTGGCCTCCAGCGCGCTCAGCCACACCGCGGACCAGTGGCCGGCCACGTCGGACAGGTACGCCAGCGCCGCGCCCGGGATCAGCAGGATCAATAAGGCGATCAGACCGACACGGCATACAGGTCTGCGCATCATCCACTCCCCGAATCGAAGGCTCTACGCCCTGCATGTGTCTGAGGCAGTGAAAGGTTGCTCTCCTAAATTTGGACACAGGGAGGGGCAGAAAAGGTTTCAGCGCAGCGGACCCGGCTGCTTCCCGATCCGCTGCGCCTCACCGCCCTCGATCTGATCTACTTTTCCTTCAGGTACCGGATGGCCGCCTCCAGCTGGGTGTCCGGCCACTCAGCGGCCGCCAGCTTCGCCGCGACCGCCGCGTTGAGCGCCTCCACGAACGCCTTGTCGACCATCGGCACCTCATTCAGCCCGTGGTCCCGGGCGAACTGCAGCACCGCCAGGGTGGTCTGGCCCTTGAAGTACCCGTCCCGGTCGGTGCGGTAGCCCAGCAGCGCGAGCCGCTCCTGCAGCCCCAGCACGTCCAGCCCCACGTGGCCGGTGGTCATGACCCGGTCCGCGACCAGGGGCGTCTGCAGGTGCACGGGCGGCTGATACGGCTCCACGACCAGGTCCGGGGTCAGGCCCACCTGGTGCACCCGGCGCTGCCGGCCGGTCAGGTACTCGGCCGTGGTCACCTTGACGGCGCCGCCGCCGGGCAGGTCCACCAGCTCCTGCACGGTTCCCTTGCCGAACGTCTGCGTGCCGATCAGCACGCCGGTTCCGTAGTCCTGAATCGCGCCGGCGAGGATCTCCGCCGCCGGGGCGGTGTACTCACTCACCAGCACGGCGGTCGGCAGGCCGAGGAGGCTGCCCTCGCTCCGGTAGACCCGCCGCTCGTCCCGGGTGATCTCGAACATGATGGGCTCGCCCGCCGGCACATACGCCTCGGCGATCTCCAGCGCCGACGCCACCCAGCCGCCGCTGTTGTACCGCAGGTCCAGGACCAGGCGGGTGGCTCCGGCCTCCCTCAGCTCGGCGACCGCGGCGAAGAACTCCTCCGCAGCCTGCTGACCGAATCCCGAGAGTTCCAGGTAGCCGATGCCGTCCTCCAGCATCCGGTAGTCCACCTGGGGCACGTGGATGAAGGCCCGGGTGATGGTGACGTCAAAGCGCCGCCCCTCGTCGGGCCGCTCGATGGTGAGCACGACCTTCGTCCCGGGCTCGCCGCGCACCAGCTGCTGGGTCTTCTCGATGGACTCGCCGACCAGGGTGACGCCGTCAGCGGCCACGATGCGGTCGCCCGGCCGGAGGCCGGCCGCCTCGGCGGGGCTGCTGCGAATCGGCCGGACGATCGTGATGTAATCGCCCACCTTCTCCAGGTAGACGCCGATGCCGGTCAGGTTGCCGTCAACGCTGTCCAAGAAGCTCTGATAGTCCTGCGGGCCGAGGTACTCGGTGTAGGGATCGCCCAGCGCGTCGAGCCCGCCCCTGACGGCCCCTTCCAGGAAGGCGTCCAGGTCGGCGCCGTTGACATGGTACCTCTGGACCACATGGTAGACCATCCACAGCTCTGCGCTGGCGTCGCCCCAGTGGGCCGGATCAGACGCCGCATACGCCGGCCCGGTCCACAGGGCCGCCGTCAGGAAGAGCGCCAGGAGGGACGCCGCGAAACTGCGCCACAGCCGCGCCACCACAAAGACCTCCTCGCGGATCAACTCGGCACGCCCGCCAGGGCCTCGGCTTCGTCGAACGCGGCATCCGGTCGCTGTCCACGGACGAGAAGAGCGTTGACGAAATGGGCGGCCTGGTGCTCATTCCATTCGCCCTGGTAGAAAATCAATCCTCCTCCCACCACGGGCACGCTGATGCCAACTTTCGCCTTGCCCGTCTCGCCGTCGATGACCCACAGGACGCCGTCCCGCTGCGCGAACTCCACCCGGCCGCCGGCGAAGCGCTTGGCGACGGTGTAGAGCTTCTCGGCGTCGGCCCGCTTCAGGCGGGCGGCCTCCTGGCCGAAAGGAGCGGGCTTCACGATGCCCTCCTTGAGCCGCTGGTCCTCCCAGACGCGGTAGTACCGCACGCCCTGGCGCATCCAGGTGTAGAAGCAGTAGCGGGCCGGGTCCTGCCCCATGTCGACCAGGCGCTGCCGGGCCTCGTCCAGCGACGTTACCGTGAACAACGGCTCCGATTGGGCGTACTGCTGGACCTCCTGCGAGTCGATCTTTCGGAGCGAACGGCGCACGAGGTGTCAACCCCCTTCGATGCAAAGGACGGGCTGTCCAAAACCTGCGATGTCTACAGGACATGCCCATTATCTCTAGAAATGGATGAAGAGTAAACTATCTAGAGTTATGCTATATACTGAGCATACCATACCCGGCGCCTTTAGATGTATACAAACCAGGAAAAATGCAGGCGTCCAGCGCTTCCTGATGCAACCATCAGGGGCTCCTGAACCGTCTAATTAGTTGGCTCGCAGCGGGCGGGCTGAAAGGAGGTCACTACTTTCATGTTTCAACGACTCCGCACGTCTGCCGCACTTGTCCTGCTGCTCTGCATGCTTCTCGCTCTCCTCCCGACGCGGCCGGCGGCGGCAGCCGAGCCGCTGAGCGACGCCGAGGCGGTGGAGCTGCTCCAGGAGTACGGCATCGTGCTGGGCAACCCGGACGGCAGCCTCGGGCTGGAGGATTCGCTGACCCGCGAGCAGGCCGCCGCGCTCTTCGTCCGCTCCTACGGCATGTCCGACCTGGCGAAGATGCTGGCGGTCACGGTGCCGTTCCCCGACGCCCAGGGCCGCTGGAGCGCAGGCGACATCGCCATGGCGTACAAGCTCGGGCTGATGAAGGGCGATCCTTCCGGCCTGTTCCGGCCCACGGACCGCATCACCTACGCCGAGGTCCTGACCGTTCTGCTCCGCATGGTGGAGCAGGAACCCACGGGCACGTGGGACCCCGACGACATCCTGGCCAGGGCCCGGTCCCTGGGCATCGCCCCTTCGGGGGTGGGGGCCCGTGAGTACGCCACGCGCGGTCCGGCCTTCTGGGCGCTGGCCTCCACCCTGGTCAACGTGCCCCTGCGGGACGCGCCGAACCTGCTGCGCAAGCACATCGACCAGGTTCCGCCCTCCCTCACCGTTGATCCGGTCCAGACGCCCACCACGGAGGCGCGGGTCACCGTCACGGGCAAGGCGATCGGCGCCCGCAGCGTGACGGTGGCCGGTCAGCAGGCCACCTTCGATCCCAGAACGGGGACCTTCTCGCATGCCGTCTCGCTGGATCTGGGCGTGAATAACGTGACGGTGGAGGCGACGGACCGGGCGGGCAACACCGCCGTCCGGACGCTCACCATCGAGCGCAAGGGCGTGGCCAGCCGCATCACCATCAGCGGGCCCAGCATCGTGCCCGCGAACAGCAGCGTGCGGCTGGAGGTGACGGCCACGGACAGCCGGGGCAACACCGTTCCCCTGGAGGACCTGGAGGCGACGGTCACCGGCGGTCTGGCCACCTTCGACACCCGGACGATGACCCTGAAGACCTCGGACCAGATGGGGCGCGGCACGCTCACCCTGCGGTCGGGCAACGCCCGCGGCACATACAGCTTCCAGGTCTACGGTCCGTCGGAGAAGGCGGCCGCGCTCGAGATTCTGGAGATCAACAAGGGCCACGCCCCGGCCGTCGGCAAGGAGACCACGGTCACCGTGCGGGTGCTGGACGAGGGCGGCAAGGTGGTCACCGACGACTACTTCCGCACCGTTACCCTGCGGACGTCCGGCATGAGCGGGCTCACGGTGTCCGACAGCACCGTGCAGACCGAGAAGGGCGTCGCCACGTTCACCATCAAGGCCTCCCGCACCGGCACCGCCACTCTGACGGTGTCGAGCCCGGGGCTGAAGTCGGCTGAGGTCGACGTGCAGTTCCTGGAGTCCACCCGTATCGTCCTCACCCCGAACCCGAAGCAGCTGAAGCCCGACGGCTCCTCCAAGGCCACCATCCGGGCGGCGCTGGTGGACGAGAACGGCCGGTCCATCACCAACCAGTCTGACCGGGACATCCTGGTGCTGCTGACGGCCTCGGGCACCGACGGGTACTTCACCAACGATCTCGTGGTCATCCCGCGGGGCCGCTCCAACTCCAGCGGCAGCGACGCGGTCTTCGTCGCCGGGGAGATGCCCGGCACCGCGACGATCCGCGGCGAGGTCATCTCAGACCACAAGTACTCCGTGCAGACCCTGTCGCTGCCCGTGGATCAGGGCATGACCGGCTCCCGGTTCGAGGTCACCTTCAGCAAGACCAACCCCAAGCCGGGCGAGGCCGTCACGGTCACGGTGGAGGTGCGTGACGCCTCCAACCGACTCGTCACAACGGGCTCCTACGCCTTCCAGTTGAAGCTGAGCACCAGCAACAACGACCGGCTGATCGACGGCATCCCCGAAGGCGTGACGCTCACCTTCCCCGGCTCCGGGTATACGCCGGTGAGCGACGGCCGCTCGGCCTCCGATCCCAACAAGAACCCGATGTCGGTGATCGGCCGGACCGAGAAGGGCGTCGCCAGGCTGACGCTGGTGTACGAGCGCAGCGGCACGGTGAAGATCACGCCGGTGCCCGTGGGCGCCACCTATGAGGCGTTCAACGGCACCGACTTCGGGGCGGCAGCCTCGTCGCTGAACTTCTACGCCCCCTCGCGGGAGGTTTCGTTCTCCGGCACCCCCGCCAAGGTCATCCTGACGGTGGACTCCGACCTGGGCAAGGACCAGCCCGGCGGTGCGGTGAAGTCCGCCAAGGCGCTGACGGTTCGGGCCAAGGTCGTGGACGCGTACAACAACCCGATCCCCAACTTCCGGGAGTACGCCACGCTGGAGCGGCTGCCCAACGGCACCGGCGTCACCCGGATCGCCCGGGTGAACCGGCGCATGACCCAGGACGGGGTGGCCGAGTTCACAGTGTACGCCACCTCGGAGGAGGGCTGGGACCAGTACGTGGTCACGGTCGGCAGTATGAAGAGCCAGCCCCTCACGATCGCCGTGAACCGCACGGCGCCGCCCGCCCCTGAGGTGATCGCCATCCACGGCGTGAAGCAGGGCGGCCTGTCGCCGGTGGGCGGCTACGTGGGGCCGGACGCCGACTTCATGGAGATCACGCTGGCCCGGCAGGACGCGCTGTACGGCAACCAGCCGACGAACTACGTGATCGCCAAGGTCTACCGGAAGGGCGAGTCCCGGCCGTTCTTCACCAGCGAGGCCATCGACCTGGCCAACGGGGTGCCCACCATCCGCATCCCGCGCAGCGCCCTGAAGGTCGGCACCTACTACTACGAAGTGGTGGTCAACAACGCGGCCGGCGACAGCCCGCGGTCCCTGGCCCTGGATGACTACACCATGGCCACCGTCGTCGACTACAACTCGGATTACCGGCTGAACAGCGCCACCTACGACGCGCTCACCGGGCGGCTGACGCTCTCCACGAGCCGGCTGACCAGCACGGGCACGGTGGATCCCAGCAAGATCCGCATCGTGGACGGCAAGGAAGTGCTGCGGCTCGATCCGTCCGTGGTAACGGTGAGCTCGGTCACCTCCTCCTCCGTGGTCATCCTGCTGAACGACCAGAAGGACGAACTGACGCCGGACCGGTTCCATGGCTCCGACGTCTACGTGGAGGCCGACATGGGCTGGTTCGTGAACAAGGAGCGCACGCAGTTCGCCCAGCCCGCGACGAAGGTGCCGGTGAGGCCGATGGCGACCATCGCCGAGGCGGCGCTGGACCTGGACGGCAAGCGGCTGTATCTCTACGGCGAGGGCTTCCGCCAGGGCACGTTGAACCTGACGGCGATCGGCATCACCGACCAGGCGGAAACCGTGAAGCTGACCAGCCAGGACAAGACCGCGGTGACGCCCACCGACGAGCAGATCGTCGTGAACCTCTCCAACGCGACGGTCTCGCAGCTGTCCAAGCTGAGCGGCTCCCGGCTCTACATCGCGGCGGACGCCGGATGGCTGTACACCGGCTCAGGCAGCAGCGCCAACCGGGTGGGCGCCATCACGGGCACCATGGCCCCGGTCTACAGCCGGGCGACGGTGACCCGTGCGGAGTACGACCGGACGACCGGCATCCTGCGGCTCACCGGCAGCAACCTGGCCGGCGCGGTGCTCGACCCCGGCAGGCTCCGGTTCGTCCTGAACACCCGGGACGGCGGCTGGTCGCCGAAGACCTCGCCCACCGCGGTCGGCGACACGACCGGGGTCATCACGGTCCAGTTCTCCGCGGAGGATGCGGCGGAGTTCATGAACCGGTTCAACGGCCGGGTGGTCTACATGAACACCCTGGACGGCTGGCTCGTCGACGCCGCGGGCCGACCGGTGGTGCGACTGCCCGACTTCTCGGTGCAGTTCGCGGTGCCGAACAAGTAGCCTTGCCACATTTTCCCGGACCGGGTGGAGCCCAAGTCAGGCCGCGCATTACAGGGATTTTCGGGGACCTGTGGAATCTCTTTGGTGGGCGGAATGGCTGAAGGCTCCACCCGGCCGGACATCGGCTTCCGGTTGCGCTTCCTTCGCTTTCAATACTGCCAGAGGAGGAATTGCCGACGATGTCAAGAGTGCTCAAGAGATCATGGCTGGCCACGTTGGTGTGCCTGTGCCTCCTGATCTCGACCCTGGCGCCGGCGCTCGCCGCGACACCGGCGGGACCCTCGTCACAGGACGAGGCCATCGAGTTCCTGAAGCTGTACGGAATCGTCCAGGGCGACGAGTTCGGGCGGATCAACGCGGACGCCAACATCACCCGCGCCGAGCTCGCGAAGATCGCTGTGGCCGCCAACGGCCAGGCGGAGCTGGCGCCGCTCCTGGCCAGCGCGGTCCGGTTCGCGGACTCGAGGGGCCACTGGGGAGCCGGCTACATCGAGCTGGGCGCCCGGATGGGGCTGCTGCGGGGCCGCGACGCGAACAACTTCGATCCGAATGCCAACATCTCGTATGCCGAGGTCTACACCATCCTGCTCCGGATGGTCGGCCGCGAACCCCTGGGCCCGTGGGATCCGGTGACCATCATGCGGACCGCCGCGGAGCTCGGCCTGGCCCCCTCGGTGGGCGCCGAGGCCCTGGCCAACCTGCCGGCGGTGCGCGGGGTCATCTTCGAGTCGCTGGCCCGGGCGATGACCACCCTTCCCCTGGCCGACGGCAAGACCCTGGCGCAGAAGCACTTTGACGACCAGCCGCCGGTGCTGACGCTGTCGGGCTCGATTCCGGAGGCCACCGTGGCGGAGTCGGTCACCATCTCCGGCACGGCGACCGGCGCCAAGGCGGTGCTGGTGAACGGCGTGCAGGCGGTGTTCCAGAACGGCCAGTTCAGCGCCGTGGTGCCGCTCCAGCCCGGTCCCAACGCCATCACGGTGGAGGCCTACGACCTGGCCGGCAACGTGGCCCGGCAGACCATCACCGTCACCCAGGGCGGAGAGGTCGCCTCGATCTCCATCAGCGGCCCGACGCAGGTGAACGCGGGCGAGTCCATCACCCTGAACGTGGTGGCGAAGGACGCCCAGGGCCGCACGATGCCCAACAGCCTGCTGACCGCCACGGTGAGCGGGAACATGGGCACCTTTGACGTCGCCACCGGCAAGTTCACCGCCGGCACGAAGGCGGGCATGGCCACGATCACCCTGGCCAGCGGCAGCGTGACGCAGACCTATCAGGTGGCGGTCCTGGGCCAGGCGGCGGAGGCTGCGGGCCTGCGGATCCGGCCGGTGCAGGCGGGGGCCTTCACGGCGGGCCGGACCGGCAAGATCGAGGTTGAGGTCGTCGACGCCGAGGGCAACCTGGTGGCGTACGACGGCGGCCGCAACGTCATCCTCTCCACCCGGGATTCGGGCCTGACCATCGTCAACTCGGTGGCGCAGACCGTGGGCGGCGTGGCCACCTTCGAGGTGAAGGCTGACGAGGTCGGCTCCTACACGGTGACGGCCTCGGCCATCGGGCTGAACAGCGACGCCCTCGACGTGAACTTCGCCAGCAGCACCCGCATCGTGCTGGTGCCCACCACGGAGGGGCCGTACAAGGCTGACGGCACGACGCCGGTCCGGCTGCGGGTGGAGCTGCAGAACGAGGCCGGCAACCCGGTGACCAACAACTCCGGCTCGGCCATCGTGGTTGAGCTGGACACCACCTCTGACGACGCCACCGTGACCCGGACGGTCACCATCGCTTCCGGCGCTCGTTCCGCCGAGGCGACTGTAACGCCGGGCGTCAAGGCCGAGACGGTGACGGTGCGGGGCATCGTGACCAGCGGCCAGCCCTACAGCGTGATCCCGGTCTCCCTGCGGTTCCAGGAGGTCCAGGTGGGCTCCGCTGTGAAGTTCGAGGTGGGCGGCGCGGCCGCCACGCGGTACCCGGGTACGCCCATCGAGCTTCGGGTCACCGCAGTGGACAGCCAGGGCAACCGCGTGGAGGGCAGCTTTGCCTTCCAGGTGGAGGTCACCACCTCCAACAACGAACCGAAGGTCGATGGCGTGCCTGACGGGGTGCTGATCACCATCGGCGACACCGGCTTTGTACCCGTGGCCGACGCTTCCGGCGGCGTGGTCGCCCGGACGCGGAACGGCACCGCCACCTTGACGCTGCAGTACAACAAGAGCGGCACCGTTACCGTCAAGGTGGTCGGCGTGCGGGGCACCAGCGAAGCCATCGCGGACAACGGCGAAGTCGGCACCGCTTCCTCCGGCGTTGGTCTGTACGGCGAGACGACCGCCACGTACGCAGGTCAGGTGGGCAGCCTCACGCTGACGGCCGAGGTGCCGTCCGCCGGGGTCACGGATATGGACGCCGGCGTGCTCCGGGCTGCGGCTTCGGCCAGCGTGCGGGTCAAGGCGGTCGTGCGGGATCAGTGGGGCGGTCACCTGCCGATTGACGGCGGGTACGTGACCCTCACCCGCAACAGCGATGATGCGACTGCGGTGACCCGGGTGATCGGCGCCAACAGCAAGAGCGCCACCGAGAGAATCCGCGGCGGCGTGGCGGAGTTCACCATCTATGGCAACGGTAAGGCGGGCACCGACACGTGGACCGCGACGTATGGCAGCTACACGGCAACCATCACGATTCACGCGGTCGACAGCAAGCCTGCCCAGCCGGTGATTGATGACATTTACGGCGACCAGACCGGGCTGAGCAACCGCATTCAGCCTTCTGACGACTATATGGTGATTGAGCTGGCCAACGCCCCTGCAGCTGGCTACGCCAAGGTCTACCGCAGCGGCAGCTCCAACCCCATCTACACCGGCCCCATCCGCTCGGGCGGCGTGATCTACGTCCCGCGGAGCGTGTTGCGGGAATCTGACCGCTACGCCGTAGTGGTAAACAACGGTTATGGCGACAGCGCCAAGTCGGACCTGTATCCGGCCGATCCCGACGGGCGGGTCGTGGTGGAGACCCCGCTGAAGGTCAACATCTCCCGGGTCCGCTGGAACGCCTCGGGCGACGACAAGCTGACCCTGACGGTCACCGCCTCCGGGGTGCAGCGGGGCGGCGAACTGGATCCGACCCTGATCTACCTCGAGAACCAGTCCACCGGCTTCCGGCGCTACCTGGGCGGTGCGGAGTGCACCCTGTCCTCCGGCTCCTTCACCTGCGACCTGTCGAACTTGGGGTTCACCGCCAACGAGTTCTACGGCAAGGTCCTGCTGGGCACCGAAGTCGGCTGGTACCGGCGTGACGCGGCCGGCCAGGTGGCCGACGAGGAGGAGACCCTCTCCGACAACTACGTGACGCCGGCACCCCGGCTCGACTACGTGGCCGTTGAGAAGGCCGACAAGGGCGGGAAGGTCTACCTGTACGGCTCCGGCTTCAGCGGAAGCACGATCTACCTCGGCCGGCTGTCCATCGGCGGCACGGCGCTGGGGTCGTCCTCGGCCACGGCCAGGCCGACCAGCGACTCCGTGGTCAGCTTCAATGTGTCGGACGACATCATGTCGGCGATTGCGGGCGCCAGCAGCCTGGACGGCACCGGCGGCTGGCTGGTGAACTCCGGCAACGGCAGCCTGCCGGTGTACGGCGTCCCGATCCGGGCCCGGGTTGAGGTGAAGTCGGTCTCGTACAACCCGGTGACCAACGTGCTCACTCTGCACGGCTCCGGCCTGAACGGGGACCTAGCCACCAGCGGTGCGCGCATCCTCGCCTCCGGCGTTCTGCTGCTGAAGGATGCGGCGGGCAACGTGGTCCTGGATCTCGGCGGGGCGGAGATCACCTCCCAGTCCTCCAGCGCCATTCAGCTCACGCTTACCGCTACGCAGGCGGACGAGCTGGAGGCGAAGAACAGCAGCGGCCAGTACATCCACTCCCGGAAGGTCTACCTGCGGTCCGACGGGACGTGGCTCACGGTGGACGGCCGACCGGCTCCCGCCCTGCAGACCGGCCTGCTGCTGGCCTGGTAGGCCAACGACAGCCAGACATGATCAGCGACCCTGACGGGTAATGCCGTCAGGGTCGCTCGCGTTGAGGAGCCATGTGGAGCCCGGTCTGCTGACTTGGTCAGTCAGGCGAGCACTGGACAGGCGTGCCGTTTCTCCCCAGCACCACTGGTGACTTCTTCAGACGGCCGTGGCGCCGGACTTCACGCTGCTGAACGAGGGGCGCGTGGCGTTCTGCTTGCTCCAGCGGCACGCACTCTGGGACCGCTGGTCACGGAGTTCCTCTTCCACCACCGCGCGTGCGGGTCCGCATCCAGGGGTTTGCCGATCTTGACCTGGGCAGAGCGCAATCCAGCCGGGTTGACGGTGCGGTAGCGCTGAGAGGAGCCAGGCCTGTGGCCGGTGCGGCTTCCCCGCAGAAACGGTCCCCCGAGGGGAAGTCAGTCGTCAGGACCACCCGCCCCTGCGCGCTTTCTTTCGTCCCCCTCTGATCGACGCTCGGCCCCTTCTTGACAGCAGCCCTGCCGGAGCTCGCCGCCGCGTTCCTTCGCGTCCACCGCCAGATCGGCCCCTGTGCCGGGCGCACAAGCGAAGGAGCGGAGCCAGAGGCTCCGCTCCGTTCCCCTTGCCGGAACTGGCTACTTCTTCAGCTCCATTTCGTACGGGATGCCGTCGATCGTGATGGTCGCCGAGTCGCCGTCCGTGATGACCCACAGCCGCAGCGAGTTGGTATAGCGCCGAATGGTGTAGGTCGCGCTGGGCGTGCCGCCACCGGTGGCCGTGTCTCGGACGAGGGCGTACGTGCCACCGGACTGGCTCACCGAGATGTCGAAGTCAACCGGCTGCTCCACGTTGCTCGCCTGCACCTTGTTGCCGTACTGGTCCAACACGTAGACGGTGATCTGCTGCGCCTCGCCCTTCCTATAGGGGATGGGCTCCTCGATCAGCCCGACATGATCAGGCGCACCGCCCACAATCCGCAGCGTGGTCGAGCCCGATACCGTGTCAAGGCTGGTCTCGTCCGACACCGTCAGCCGGTAGTTGCCCTCCTTGCGGGCCATGAAGGTCGCCTCGTAATAGCGGCCGCTGTCGTTCCAGACGAACCTGGGCAGCGGGTCGTTCTTGTCGCCGTCGTTGATGGCCTCGGGGTCGATGCCGCCCAGGGCCAGCCGATCTTCAAACTCGGGGCCGCTCCACTTGAAGCCGCGGCTGTCGGTGACGGTGACCCGCACCTGGACCTCATCGCCAGCCTGGACGGACGTCCGCAGCGCCCCGTTGACGTAGGTGGAGACAGAGATGCTCCGGGCTACCGAGTGGACGATGTGCAGGTCAGCCTCTGCCTGAACGGTGTCACCGTTGGGCAGGGTGGCCGTGGCGTAGATCTTGAAGTCATCCACATAGTCGACCAGGCGAATCCTCACCGTCGCCCGGCCCTGGGCGTCGGTGGTGGTCCGGTAGCTGCGGAACGCGGAACCCAGACGAGCGTACTCCTGAGGCTCAGCGGTGAACTCGACCCGCACGCCTGACTTCGCGACGTTATTGCCGAAGACGTCCTTCAGCCGCACCGTAAGCGTGTAATCCACATCAGGAAGTACATTCAGCTCGGGCCGCTCAAACGCAATAGCGGTCGCCTCACCCGCAGCGAACGAAAGGGTGCCGGAACCGCTCACCAGGCCGCTGGCACTGGCCGTCACCTTCACGGTGCCGGTGAGCCGGCGGGACTCGACCCGCACCGTAACCTCCCTCTCGCCCCGGGCAAAGAGGAGCGTCCCCTTGCCGTTGCGCAGGTCGACGTCCACCCAGTCGCCGTACTGACCCTCGTACATGACCAGCAGCTCGTCGTCAGCTTCCTTGTGGTCGAAGGTGAGGGTGACGTCCAGGTTCTCATCCGCCAGCACCGGAACGCCCTGCGGGTCGGTAAGGCTGATCCGGAACTCGAAGGCCTCGTCCTCGCCCGCCGTCACCGGCTTGGTGGTCACCGGCGTGACGATCAGGTTGCGCGGCGCCCGGGCGTACACCGCCTCCACCGTCTTGGTCACCGTGCCGAGCCCTGGAGCGGTGGCCCGGAGGGTGATGGTCCCCTCGGTGTAGCGGTCAACCGGCTCCAACTCAAAGGGAACCTTGCCGCCGGAGACGTCGAGGGTCAGCTCCTTGGAAGAGGTGCCGGCGAAGTAAGCCGGTCCGCTGATGGTCAGCCGCACCTCGTAGGAGTCACCGTACTCAATCGGGTTCCCCGACTGGTCGAGAACCTGCACATAGCCCACGAACGCGGGCTGGTTGATCGCGAGGTACTTGGGCACGTCGAGGTTCAGGCTGTCAGCCACCTGGCCCAGCACCTCGTACGAGGCCGTTGCCGTGATCTCCTCTTCGCCGTTCCAGTAGGTGGCGGTGAAGACGGCCTCCAGTCCCTCCATGCCGACGGGGACACGAACCTTGAAGGTCGCAATGCCGTCCTTGGCCTCTGCGACGGAACCGCTCACCAGATCCAGGTTGGTGTCCAGGGTGACCTCGTCCTCGAAGGTGGTGACCTTGTTGCCGTCCTTGTCGGTGGCAATCACCTTGATCTCATACTCGGTGGACCCGTTGGACACCAGCGTCGGCACTTCAAAGGCGAAGCTCGTATGCTCACCGAAGACCGAGATCACGCCCACGCCCGTCTCGCCGTCCTTGGTGGCCCGGACGGTGTACTTGCCGGGCTTCAGGGCGACGAACCGATCGCCCTCGATGATGACCTCATCGTAGTTCTCGCTGAAAGTGACCCCGGTCACCCGGTTGCCGTTGGCGTCCTTGGCGATCAACCGCACAACCTCGCCGGGGGCTACGGAGTCCTTCTCCGCCTCCACCGTGGCGATCGCACCGGCCACAATGGTGAAGTTGACCTTCACCGGGGCGAGATTGCCGTAGGACACGGTGAGGCTGCCCGAGCCAAGCTTGCCGCCGGCCGTGAACTTGCCGTCCGCGTAGGTGCCCCACTCCTCGTCGACGGTCACCTCATAGTCGGTGATGCCGGTGTCCACGCCGGCCTCGTCCACGATCTTGACGTCAAGGTCAACGCTCTGGCCGGCCTTCACCGTGCTGCTGGCAAGGCTGGCGATGATCGCCGCAGCCACGCCCGACCCGCGGGACACGGTCAGCGACTTCTCGGCGACGTTGCCGGCCAGGTCGCGGGCGGTCACGGTGATGGTGTTCTGCCCCGGCTCCAGGGCAACCTGGGCCGAGAAGCTGCCGTCCGCCGCGACCGCGACCCGGTCAGAGCCGACGTAGACGTCAGCGTAGTCGCCGGACACCTTGCCGGAGACGGTGATGGTCGGCTGGCTGGTGTTCGACGGCAGGTCGTTGACCGTGAGCACAGGGGGCTGGCTGTCGTGATAGGTCATATACAGGTTCTTTCCGTCTGCCCCCTGATAGTTATAGAAGATGGCGTCGAGCAGGGCAAAAGCCAGTCCCCGGGTCGCCCCCGCGTTGGGGTCGCTGAGGTAGACATTCACATCCTCGCTCGAAAGGACGCCGTTGGCCACCGCTGAGGCGATGGTCTGCTGCACCCAGGCGTCGCCGCTTCCCACAGGGAGCCCCAGGAACTTCATGACGAAGGTCAGCGCCTCAATGGCGGACACGGTCCGCTCCGGCTGGAAGCTCCCGTCCGGGTAACCGAGCGCGATACTTTTCTGCGAGGCGATGCTCTTGGCCACGGCCACGTAGCCCGAAGCCCAGTGCCATCCGGGAACGTCGCCAAACGGCGAAACCCCCTTCAGGACGGCGGCCGTCTGCTCCTCCCCGAACGCGCGGACGATGATGGTGACGAGCTGCGCCCGCGTCAGCGTCATGTCCAGCGCCGGGCTCACAGAGCCATCCGGCATCGCCACGCCCTGTACGATCTCGTAGTGGCTCAGCCGCTCGTAAGCCGACTGCGTGGTGGCCGCACTGGGCTGGGCGAAAGCGGGGGCCACCATGGCGAGCACAAGGCTGGAAGCGACGATGGCCGAGGTGAACCTCTTCCACAGGCCCATTCCTTCTGTTGCCTCCCTTGTGATGGATTCTGTGGGGGCAGCACATGCCGGGCAGGTGGTGGAGTACTCCTCCGCCTACGGGTGTCTTGACCCCCTCGGTCTCTTAATAGACGATTCGTTATCAGCAATGGTTCCTTTGTCTTAGAACTCCCTGGGTGGGCATCCAGCCCGTCGCCAGCGGGGCGTTGACCGTCCGGTCCTGGAGCCAGCCCTGAAGGCCGAAGCCAGGTGAAAAGGGAGCGAAGCCTAACGCTTCGCTCCCTTTCCCTCTTATCGAGAGGCTACTTGGACAGCACCAGAGGAATCTCCTCGCCGTCGACGATCAGCTTCGCAAGGTCGGTCGCATCGGTCACGATGTACACCTTGTAGCTGTTGGTGTACTGCTTGATCTTGACCTTCAGCGTTTCGATGCCGCCGCCGTTAGCGGAGGAGCTGACGATCCCGTAGTCGCCGTTACCCTTGTCGATCTTGACTTCGAACTCCTGATTGACGATGGAGCCGTCCACCTTGCTGGCCGGGACCTTGTTGCCGTACTCGTCTACGACGTACAGGACAACCTCCTTGACCTTGCCCTTCTCGTAGGTGATCTTGTCACCGTCGAAGGCCAGCTTGTCAGGAGAGCCGGCCACCACCGTGAACCCACGGGTACCCTTGACATCCGTGACGCTGCTGCTGTCCTTGACCGTCAGGTTGTAGCTCTTGGCCTTGATCGGCGTGAGATAGGTCTCCCAGACGGACTCGGTCCCGTTCCAGGTGAACCCGCTCAGGGCGCCCTCCTTGGTCTCGGAGCCCTTGATACCGCTCAGCTGCAGCTGGGTTGCGCCGTCGAACACGGACGGACCAACCTTGATGCCGCGCTGGTCGGTGACCTCAGCCCGGACGAGGATCAGGTTGCCGGCGGCAACAGAAGAGGCGGACTTGCCGTCGTAGAGGTGGGTCGTGACCCGGATGCTCTTGGCAACGGACTTGACGATCTGCAGGTTGATGTCGGTGGAGGCGGAGCCCGCAAAGTCAGCACCGGAAGCCTTGGCGGACAGGGTGACCGTACCGGTGCTGTAGTCGAGCACCCGCACCTTCACGGTCGCCTTGCCTTCGGCATCGGTGTAGGCGGTGTAGTCCTTGCCGAAGCCGCGGCCGAGGTCAGCGTAGTCCTTGCTGGCATCGTCGACGCTGAACTCCACCTTGACGCCGGACTTGGCAACCGGGTTCTTGGCCTCGTCCTGCAGCTGCACCGTGAGCTCGTACTCGGTGTCGGCGAGCACGTTCACGTCGGTGCCCTTGGTGAAGGCGATGGAGTGCAGGTCGCCGGCCTTGAAGGAGATGGTGCCAGAGGCGCTGGTCAGATTCTTGGCCTTCGCAGTGACCTTCACGTCACCCACGATGCCCTTGGACTTGACCCGGACTTCGATGTTCTTGTCGCCGCTGTTCAGCGTAGCGTCGACCTCGCCGTCATCGAGGGTCGCAGGCGAACCGTCGATGGTAACGGTCAGCTCGTCGTCCGCGTCCTCGTGGTCGAAGACGAGGGTGATGTCGTAGTCGTCGTCAGCCCGGACGGGCACGCCGTTCCGGTCGGTCAGGCCAACCCGGAACACCCACTCCTGCGCGCTGGTCGTGCCGGCCTTGCGGGCGGAGGTGGTGTCGTGGTTGATGGCCAGGTTCTTCGGCGCCATCGCGAAGGCGGCGGTGACCTCGGCGGTCGCGCTGGTCAGACCTTCGGCGGAGGCGGTGATGGTGATGGTGCCCTCGGTGTACTTGTCGACAGGCTCGATGAAGAACGGCAGCGAGCCGCCGGAAGCCTCAACGACGAGCTCCTTGTCGGTGGTGCCCTCGAAGTACGCCGGACCGCTGATCGTCAGGGTGACGTCATAGGTCTCGCCGGACTCCATGGGCTTGCCCAGCTGGTCCAGGATCCGGACGGAGCCGCTGAAGGCGGGATCGTTGATCGCCAGGTACTTATCGGCCTTGAGCTCGATCTTGGTCGCGACCTGCGCCTTGATCTCGAAGGACTCCGTGGCCTCGATGACGTCAGACTTCTCGTCCTTCTGGTACTTGGCGGTGAACTCGGCCTCGAGGCCCTCCATGCCCACCGGGACCTTCACCTTGAACGTGGCCACGCCGTCCTCGGCTTCGACCTTATCGCCGCTGACCAGGTCGACGTTGGTGTCCAGGGTAACCTCGCCGTCGAAGTCGGTGACCGCGTTGCCGTCCTTGTCAACGGCGACGACCTTGACCTCGTACTCGGTGGCGCCGTTGGCAACCAGCTCGTCCTCGATCACGATGTCGAAGCTCGCGTGCTCACCGAAGACAGAGACGGTGCCCTCAGCCTTGACGGCCTCCTCGCCCTCGCCCTTGGTGCCGATCACCTTGTAGGTGCCAGGCTTGGTGGCGATGAACTGGTCGCCCTCGATGAAGGCGTTGGCGTAGTCCTCAGCCTCAGCGAAGGTGACGCCCTCGACCTTGTTGCCGTACTGGTCAACGCCGATCAGCTTGACGGCGGTGCCGGGCTTGACGGACTTGGTCTCAGCCTCAACCTTGGCCAGCGGGCCAGCCACGATCTCGATCTCGACGGTGGCCGTCTCGAGGCCCTCGTAGGAGGCGGTGATGGTGTACTTGCCAGCCTTGGTGGCGGCGGTCAGCTTGCCCTCGGCCCAGGTGCCAGCCTCGCCGGCGTCGACCTTGACGTCGGTCAGACCGGTGTCGGCGCCCTCGGCGTCAACCACGAGGACCGGCAGGTCGATGGTCGAACCGGCAACCACAGGACCCTCGGGAGCGACGATCTGGATCTTGGCAGCCTGGCCGGCGACCCGCTCGATCACGAGCTTGTCGGAGCCGACGTTGCCAGCCCAGTCCTTGGCGCTGACCTCGATGGTGTTGGTGCCGATCTGCAGGGCGACCTGAGCGGAGAAGGTGCCGTCCTCAGCGACGGTGATCGCGTCGGAACCGACGTAGACCTCACGGTAGTCGCCGCTGACCTTACCGGTGATCTCGATGGTGGCCTTCTCCGTGGTGGCGGGAGCAGGATCCAGCGAGACGACCGGGGCCTCGGTGTCGCGGTACTTGGTGTAGACCGACTTGCCGTCGAGGCCGTTGTAGTTGTAGAAGATGGAGTCGGCCATGGCGAAGGCCAGACCGCGGGTGGCGGGCTCGTTCGGGTTGGCCAGGTACTTCTGCTCGTCGGCGTCGGTGATCACGCCGGCGTTCTTGGCGGCGGCGATGGTGGCCTCGACCCAGTTGTCACCGCCGGAAACCTTGACCCCGAGGAACTTCAGCACGAAGGCCAGGGCCTCGATGGCGGTAACCTTGTTGTCCGGGCCGAAGGTGCCATCAGGATAGCCGATGGTGTTCCCGTTCTGGGCCGCGATGTTCTTGGCGATCGCGAGGTAACCCGACGCCCAGTGGCTGGTCGGCACATCGGAGAAGGTCTGCGCGCCGGCGAGCATCTCGGCGTACTCCTTCTGCCCGAAGGCCTTAACGATCATGGCCACGAGCTGGGCGCGAGTCAGGTTCTCATCCAGCGCGGGATCCTTGGTGCCATCCTCGCGCAGGATGCCCTCCGCGATGCCGTAGTAGTTCAGCCGGGCGTACGCAGCCTGGGCGTCGTCAGCGGTTACCTCGGCGAGGACCGGGGCCGCCAGGCTGAGTACGAGGCTGGACGCCACGACAGCGGACGTCAGCTTCTTCATCAAGCCCATTCTTCGGTAGCCTCCTTTGTAGTCTTTAGGTCCTAAAGCTACCTTCCTCACGAGCGGTGACATGAGGAAGCTTTGCAAACTTCGTCAGCGTCACCCGATATACGGCTTCGGGGCGGGGCAGCGGATTCTGTCTGCCACCGGCTAAACTATTTTCGTTCCCCTGGTCGCAATTCCTTCTCGCGCTCCGTTTAGGAGAGTTTGGTCGGCGCACTGCCACCTGTTGGGTCCGAAACCGGTCGGGGTAACACAGGTTTACAGACGACGCGACCCGTGGCATTGTTCCCGGCGGTTTGTGCCTTTTCTGCCACCTCGTTTGCGGTCGCACACAAATAGACGCTGGACAGGCCGATTTGTTCCCCGAAATCGCGCGAAATCGCGTTGTCAATCCCTGGCGCGCGCGAAAGCACCGCCCCGCGCGGGCGATGCCCTCCTTCTCGTCGCCTAGGCCGTGACCGTGCCGGGCTGCCCCTTCTGGGCCTTCTCCCCCAGCACCCGCTTCACCAGCTCGTGCTCCCGGTTCAGCTTGCAGGCCGTGGTGGGGAACAGCTCGTCCTTGGGATTCGGCACCTTGTACGTGTCGATGATCCCCTCTGAGATCGCCTGGTTCACCAGCTCGTAGGTCTTCCGGTCCACGATGTCCGACCCGGCCAGGATGCGCAGGAAGTACTTCAGCCCCACGAACGGCTTGCCGCACTCCGCGCTGTCCAGCTTCCGGATCATCATCTCCATGTCGTACATCGCCGGCGGCAGCATGCCCAGGAGCGCCTCGATGGTGGTGAACTGGTTGACGAAGGACATCACGTCCTTGCTCATCGTCTTTTCCACCGCCACCACGTGCACCTGCTTGCCCCGGGCGCGCAGCTTGCGGATCACCTGGATCATGTCCCGGTCGCCGCAGACCAGCACGAACGTGTCGATGTCGGACCGTGTGTACATTATCTCCAGGGCGTCCAGGCTCATCTCGATGTCCGCGGCATTCTTCCGGGTGCCGTCCTCGTAATTCTTCGAGAACACGTGCCGGGGCTCGACGCTGCGGCGCTGCAGGTCGCTCATCAGCCCGCGGAACTCCTCGTGGTCGAAGTCCGCGTAGGCGTGCATCAGGCAGACCTGCCCGCTGCCGCGCTCCCCCATCTCCCGCAGGCTGGTGATCAGCCGGTCCAGGTCGGGGGCCACGCCGTACTGCTGCTTCATGCTCCAGTAGATGTTCTCGTAATCCATAAAAATGACCGATCGCAAGTGGGTCCCTCCTCATTACTCGCCCTACACCCTAGCTTTGGCCGCCGACGCCCCTTCCATACCTCGGCTTAGTGGCCAGCATACGAAAACCGGGCGGTCCGTGCCACAACAGCACGTCCGCCCGGTTGTCTCACCGCATGACCGCCGCCCGCACTCTCTCCGCCGCCTCGCGGGGCACGAAAAGGAAGCTGCGGCTGACCGGTTGGGTGGCGATCCCCCGGAGCACCTGCGAGACCTCCGTCACCTCCCGCAGCTCCGGCGGGTCGGTCCAGGAGAGCAGGATCTTGATGGGCGTGGGGCCCGCGTCCTGCGCCACGTAATACTGGTAGGTGGCGCTGGCCGCCCGGTCGATCTGGTAGTAGTAGTCGGGGTCAAAGCCTGCGGCCCGGAGGGCCCGCCGCACCCCTTCCTCCTGCTCCGGGTCAAGCCCGCCGTCCAGCCGGATGCCGGCGAAGAGCCGCCGGTGCAGGAACCGGCCGCTGAGGTCGGCCAGCACCGGGTCGGGGGCCGCCGTCCAGCGCTTGATGGCGTAGAGCACGTCGGTCTCGTCCAACGCCACGTACTGGTCCAGGGACAGCTCCTCCCCGGCCAGGACCGGCTCCAGGGCCGGCGGCAGGAAGCCCAGGGCGGCCTGCTCACCGCCGCGCACCAGGGCGACCGCCCGCCGGAGGGCCAGCTCCAGCAGCACCTCGCTGGAGCGGGTCGCCTTGTGGAAGTAGACGTTCCAGTACATGAAGTAGCGGGCCAGCAGGAACTCCTCCGCCGAGGTGATGCCCTTGTCGGTGAGGGCGATGTGGTCGTCCACCACGGTGACGGTCTGGATCAGCCGCTCCAGGTCAAACTGGCCGTAGGTGACGCCGCACATGCGGCTGTCCCGGAGCAGGTAGTCCATGCGGTCCACGTCCAGCTGGCTGGCGATCAGCTCCTTCAGAAACGGCCGCCCCTCCCAGAGCCCGCGGATGAAGGAGGCGACGCGCGCCGGCCAGGCCGGGTCCCGTTCGGCCAGGATGTGGGAGACGGTGGACTCCGGGCTGGTGATGATCCGGGCGACCCAGGCCTCGTGGTTCATGCCGGTCACCTTCTCGAACAGGTGCGAGAAGGGGCCGTGGCCGATGTCGTGCAGCAGCGCGGCCGCCCGGGCCATCGCCTGCTCCTCCTCGCCGATCTCCACCCTGTGCTCCACCAGATGGCGCAGCACCCGGTCCATCAGGTGATAGACCCCCAGCGAGTGCGCGAACCGGGTGTGCTCCGCCCCGGGGTAGGAGATGAAGGAGGTGCCCAGCTGCCGGATGCGCCGGAGCCGCTGGAACTCGGGGCTCTGGATCAGCCGAAGGATCGTCTCGTCCTTCACCGCGATGTTGCCATGGATGGGATCGCGGAAGATGTACTCCTTCAAGGGTCTCCACCCCCTGACTGGCTCGCCGGACTCGTCATTCTACATTTGAATATACCCGTTGCACGGGCTGCGCCACAACGCAGAAAATCCCGGCCGGTGCACGGGAAAGGCCCGTGCGCACAAGACGCACGGGCCCGATGGGTGAGATGCCCTACTTCTTCCCCGCCCGGTACTCCAGGGCGGCCTTGATGAAGTCCCGGAACAGCGGGTGCGGCCGGTTGGGCCGGCTCTTGAACTCGGGGTGGAACTGCACGCCGACGAACCAGGGGTGGCCCTCCATCTCGACCACCTCCACCAGGTTCCCTTCCGGCCAGACGCCCACGGCCTTCAGCCCGACGGCCTCCAGCCGCTCCAGGTAGGCGTTGTTGACCTCGAAGCGGTGCCGGTGCCGCTCGTGGACGACCTCCGTGCCGTAGGCGGCGTGCGCCTTGGAGCCCGGCTTCAGCCGACAGGGGAAGGCGCCGAGCCGCATGGTGCCGCCCAGGTCGGTCACCTGCTTCTGCTGGGCCATCATGTCGATCACCGGGTCCTTGCAGTCCGTCACGAACTCGGTGGAGTTGGCCTTGGAGAGCCCCAGCAGGTTCCGGGCCGCCTCGATCACCGCGGACTGCATCCCCATGCAGATGCCGAAGAACGGAATGCCCTTCTCCCGGGCGTAGCGGATGGCGTTGATCTTCCCCTCGATGCCCCGGTAACCGAAGCCGCCGGGCACCAGGATGCCGTCCGCCCGGCCCAGGCAGGCCTCCAGCGCCTCCGGGGTGATGCCGTTCTCCAGTTTCTCCGAGTCGACCCAGTGGATCCGCACCCGGGCGTTGTTGTGGATGCCGGCGTGGTTCAGCGACTCCACCACCGAGAGGTAGGCGTCCTCCAGGGCGACGTACTTGCCCACCAGGGCGATCTCCACCTCGCGCTCCGGGTGCTTGGCCCGCTGCACCAGCGCCTCCCACTCCGCCAGGTCGGGGGTGCGGGAATCGAGCCCCAGCCGGCGGCAGACGATCTCCGCCAGCCCCTCCTTCTCCATGGCCAGCGGCACCTCGTAGAGGGAGCCGAGGTCCTCGTTGGGGATGACGGCCTCGGGCGGCACGTCGCAGAACAGGGCGATCTTCTCCCGCAGGTCCTTGGGGATCTCCCGGTCGGACCGGCAGACGATGACGTCGGGCTGGATGCCGATGGAGCGCAGCTCCCGCACCGAGTGCTGAGTCGGCTTGGTCTTCAGCTCGCCCGATGCCGCGATGTACGGCACCAGGGTCACGTGGATGAAGAGAACGTCGTCCTTGCTGGGGACCTCGTTCTTGAACTGGCGGATGGCCTCCAGGAAGGGCTGCCCCTCGATGTCGCCCACGGTGCCGCCGATCTCCACCAGGATCACGTCGGCGTCGCTGTCCTCCGCCACCCGGCGGATGTGGGACTTGATTTCATTGGTAATGTGCGGGATGACCTGAACGGTGCCGCCCAGGTAGTCGCCCCGGCGCTCCTTGGCGATGACCGAGGAGTAGATCTTGCCGGTGGTGACGTTGTTGCCCTTGCCCATGTTCACGTCCATGAACCGCTCATAGTGGCCCACGTCCAGGTCGCACTCGCCGCCGTCCTCGGTGACGAAGACCTCGCCGTGCTGAATCGGGCTCATGGTCCCCGGGTCCACGTTCAGGTAAGGATCAAATTTAAGGGCGGTGACCCTGTAGCCTCGGCTCTTGATGAGCCGGCCGAGGGACGCCGCCGTGATGCCCTTTCCGAGACCTGAAACCACGCCTCCGGTTATGAAAATGAACTTGGCCATGTTCCGTGCCCCTCCCTGGAAGGTCGGCCGCGCGTGCTGCTGTGTACAAATACCTGTCTATTCTAGCCATCGCCGCGAGCCGCTGTCAAGCGAAAAGGGGATACACCGTATCCCCTCTCTGGCGCTATGAGCTAGAGGTCGTCCTCGTCCTCGCCCGGCTCCTCGTCGACGTCCACGTCGATATCCTCGAGCTCCAGCTCCTCGTCGACGTCGTCCAGGCCGTATTCGTCGTCCAGGTCCTCCCCGAGCTCCTCCAGCTCCTCTTCTTCTTCTTCTGCCCCGATCTCGTCTATCTCATCCTCCAGCCGGAGGGGCGGACGGCTGACCCGGCCGGGCGTGCCGTCCTGCTTGATATGGATGACGCGGTTGGTCTTGGGCAGCCACTCCCGGAGCCCCCACTCGCCGCCGCCCTGGTGAATGAAGCGGGAGTCGAGGTTGATCTCGGTGTGCATCTGCGCGATCAGGCGGCCGGGATTCTCCTGGCTGATCGCCTTCACCTGCATGACCTCGGTGATCAGCTCCTTGAAGTGCATCGGCTTGCCGTGCTTCTTCAAGATGGTGAAGGCGAGATCGGTTACCGACATATCAGGCTTCAGTTCCATAGGCGATCCCATCCCATCTACACTCCCTGTCGTCCATCCACCGCGAGGGGCAGTCTCCGGCCCGAGGGCCATTCGGACCGCCGCCAAAAAGGCCGAGAAGAGATTCGACTGCGGCGCGCGGAATCCTGCTGCCCTGCATCGGGTACGAGCCGAAATTTACCCGCCGCGCGCCGATCCGTCAAGACCCTGTCAACCTATGCGCCCCTCCGGCGCGACGACACACCGCGCGCGCAGGGCCCCCGAGCCGCACCGGCCGTGCGGTCGGGGGCTTCGCCTCACTGCGGCTGCCGCTCCAGTAAGGTCTTTACAATAAACGCTGCCACCTGGCTGGGCAGGGTGCCGGGGCCGAATCCGGCATCGTAGCCCAGCTCCACCGCCAGCTCGTGGGTGATGCGGGGGCCGCCGGCAATCAGGATTATCCGGTCCCGCATCCCCTCCGCCTCCAGCAGGTCCACCAGGCCCGTCAGGTTGCTGAGATGGACGTTCTTCTGGGTCACCACCTGGCTCACCAGGACGGCGTCGGCCTCCACCTCCCGCGCCTTTGCCACCAGGACCTCGTTGGGCACCTGGCTGCCCAGGTTCCAGACCCGGAAGCCCTGGTACCGCTCCAGGCCGTAGTCGCCCCGGTAGCCCTTCATGTTCAGGATCGCGTCGAGCCCCACCGTGTGGGCGTCGGTGCCGGTGCACGCCCCGACCACCCGGATCGGCCGGCCCAGCCGGTCGGCGATCATCCGGTCGATCTCCTCCATCGACCACTTCGGCGCCTCCACCTCGGGGACCCGGATCGCCTCCAGGTCGACCCCCTGGGTCGCCTTGGCGTAAACGACGAAGAAGGTGTAGCCCCCGCCCACGTCCCGCATCGCGACCACCTGGGGGTTGTCGAGGTTCATCTTCAGGCAGAGCTGCCGCGCCGCCTCCCGCGCCAGGCTGCCCGCGGGCACCGGCAGAGTGAAGGAAAGCTGTACGGCGCCGTCTCCGGTGGTGTCGCCGTAGGGCAGGACCACGCGGCTCATCGCCCGCCGCCCCCTTTCAGGCAGAGGTCGTAGAAGGGGTTCAGGTACCCCTCGCCCCTGGCCAGCACGCCGTCCAGCCCCTTGCCGCCGTCGGCCGGCCGGCGGATGCCCGCGAAGACCCCGTCGGCGATCGCCTGGAACAGGCCCCGCTCGGCGATCTGCTCCAGCAGGCCGAGCGTCCGCTCCAGCACCTCGCTGGCCCGGCGCTCGATGCGGCCGCCGGGCCGGACCTGGAACTCCTCCGTGAAGTGGCGGGCGTAGTTGATGACGTACTTGGCGTTCTCCAGGGCCAGGAACCGGTCGTGCAGGTAGGGGGTGTGGATCGCCTCGGTGAGGATCCCCACCAGGTGGATCTGCTGCCCCGTGGCCACGGAGGTCAGGTTGAACATCGCGTCCATCACGTGGCCCATGAAGATGTCCCCGGTCATGTGCCGGGTGGGCGGCATGTACTTCAGCGGGGCGTTGGGGAAGCACGTGCGGCTGAGCAGGGCGTCGGCCATCTCGTAGAGCAGCCCGTCCTCCAGGCTCGGGTCCATCTCGAAGGCGTGGCCCAGGCCGATCTGGCTGTCTGGCATGCCCGAGCGGTGGGCGAACTGCTCATTGATGAACTGGGACGCCAGCACCGTGTGCGCCGCCTCGTACGCGTCCGACGTGGTGAGGTAGTTGTCCTCGCCGGTGTTGATGATGATGCCGGCCTCGGCCTGGATCATCCGGGCGAAGTGCTGGTCGATGAGCGTGCGCTTGGGGTTGATGTCCCGGAAGAGGATGCCGTACATGGAATCCGAGAGCATCATGTCCAGCCGCTCCAGCGCCCCCAGGGCCGCGATCTCCGGCATGCAGAGGCCGCTGGCGTAGTTGGTCAGCCGGATGTACCGGCCGAGTTCCGCGCCTACCTCGTCCAGGGCCCTGCGCATGATGCGGAAGTTCTCCTGGGTGGCGAAGGTGCCGCCGAACCCCTCGGTGGTCGGGCCCTCGGGGACGTAGTCCAGCAGCGACTGGGCCGTTGAGCGGATGACGGCGATGACGTCCGCCCCCTGCCGGGCCGCGTTCTGGGCCTGCACCACGTCCTCGTAGATGTTGCCCGTGGCCACGATCAGGTAGAGCCAGGGGGCCGGCCGCTCGCCGTACCGGCCGATGAGCTCCTCCCGGGTCCGCCGGTTCTGCCGGATCCGGTCCAACGCCATCCGGGCGAGCCGCTCCGCCTCGGCCCGGATCTCCTCCTCCGGGAGCCGCGGAAGCTGCATCAGGTCCAGCTCGCCGCCGGCGACGGCCTCCGCCACCTGCCGGGGCGTCCGGCCGGTCTGCTTACAGGCGTTGGCCAGCCAGTAGGCCGCACCCCGGTCCAGGCCCCCGCCGTCCTGCAGCGACTCCACCACCAGGTTGGCCAGGGGCACGTCGTCCGGCCCCTTCCCCTCCACGCCGAACAGCCGCACCACCGCCCGCTCGATGGCCGTGGTGGTGTGCCGCTCGATGAAGGGCTGAACCTGATCCACGATGCGGCCCGCGAGCTCCCGCGCCCGCGCCACCCGCGCCGGGTCGATGTTCAGCGTCAGCGACAAGGTGCCTTCCCTCCGGTTTCCTCAAAGTGTGTTGCAGGCGAAGTGTGTTGCAGGCGTCGCCCGTGCCGTTCGTCATCGGTGCACAGGATCGCGGTGCGGATGGTCCGCGGGCAGGTGGTGCGCGATGCCCGCCACCAGGTCCACCACGGGGCGCCCGGCCACCTCCGCCACCCGGGCGCAGAAGGCGGCCGCGTCGTAGCTGGGGCCCACCGGCGAGTAGGCGTTGGTGGTGACCGCGGCGATCTCCACCCGCTTCTCCACGAAGACCTGCCCGCCCTGCCGCCGCCACCGGCGCCAGGCGCTCCGGTCCGCCAGCACGTGCGTCGGATCGGGCACCAGGATGGGGATGTGCGCGCACGGCCGGGACAGCAGGGCCAGCAGCAGCCCGCCGGTGAGCGCCCCGGTGACGGACAGCACGGCCCCGGCGGGCGCTGCCGCGGCCGCCTCCGCCACGACGGCCGGATCGGTCAGGGCGCTGGGCACGGGCACCGCCACCGGCGGGCCGTCCGGGAGCAGCAGGCAGACGGGCGGACGGGCCCCGTGCCGCCACTCCGGCGGCGCCTCGGGCAGATCGAAGAGCTCCAGCAGGTAGCGCACCTGCGAAACCGTCGCGTCCATCGACGCCGAATAGGCCGCGCCGGCCGCGAGGATCGCCCGCCCCGTCACCGCCGGGGCGGCCGCTGCCCGGCGGTCGAGGGAGCCGTCCACCAGGCAGAGCGCGGCCCCGGCCGCCTCCAACTCGTCCAGCAAGGTCGCGATGCGGGCCGCGCTGCCGGGACCCACCAGCAGCACCTCGCCGGACCGGACCACCCGGCCGATGACCACCGGGCCCAGCGGCGTGGTAATTCCCGTCTCCCGTAGCACGGCCACCCGGGCCGTACGCTCCCGGTCTTCCCCGGCCGCCCCGCTCCCGCCGTCCGGGCCGCCGGCGGCCGCGGTCGCCACCAGGGTCCCCTCCGGGGCCCAGATGCGCGGCTTGGGCAGCTCCGTCACGGCGTCCACCGGCTCGCCGTCGCGGCCGGTGGAGAGGAGCCCCAGGGGAATCCCCAGACCCGCGGCGGCCCGGATGAGCCGGTTGAGGGTCACCGTCTTGCCGGCGTTCTTCGAGAGCCCCACCAGGCTGATGCGCCCCCGGTCCCGCCCGCCGAGCACGGCCCGAAGCAGCCGGACGGCCAGGTCATCTGCCGGCCCGGGGCCATCCGCCCGGCCGGCCGCCAGCCGGTCAGTCATCGCCGGACCCGCCGCCCGCGGGCTCCAGCGCGGCCAGCTGCTCCGGCGTGATCAGGGGCTGCCGCTGCCCCAGCCGGGTGACGCCCTCGGGCAGCTCCACCTCCCCGGCCCGCCGGCGTACTGCCCAAAGTTCGGCAGCCGGCCCGATTTTGATCTCGCTGTGGTCGGTGCCGCAGAGCGTGCACTTGCCGTCGGCGACGTGGTCCTCCGGCGTGCCCTCGTGGTAGATGCTGATCTTGCCCTCGAAATTGCGCAGGATCACCCGGCCGTCGGACTGGGAGATCAGGTACTGGGGCATCACCGGGATCTTGCCGCCGCCGCCCGGGGCGTCGACGACGAAGGTGGGCACGCAGAAGCCCGAGGTGTGGCCCCGCAGGGCCTCGATGATGGCAACGCCCTTGGCGACGGAGGTGCGGAAGTGGCTCAATCCCTCGGAGAGGTCGCAGTTGTAGATATAGTAGGGCCGGCAGCGCACCTTCACCAGCTCGTGCACCAGGCGGCGCATGACGACGGCGCAGTCGTTGACGCCCTTCAGCAGCACCGACTGGTTGCCCGTCGGGATGCCGGCGTCCGCCAGCCGCTCCATCGCCTCCCGGGCCTTGGGATGCTGAACCTCGAACGGATGGTTAAAGTGGGTGTTGAGCCAGATGGGGTGGTACTGGCGGAGCATGTTCACCAGCTCCGGGGTGATGCGCTGCGGCAGCACCACCGGCATGCGGGTGCCGATGCGGATGATCTCCACGTGCGGAATCGCCCGCAGGTTCTTGATGACGTACTCCAGCCGCCGGTCCGGCACCGCCAGCGGGTCGCCGCCCGAGATCAGGACGTCGCGGATCTCCGGGTGCGCCCGGATATAGGCAATCGCCTGGTCGAGCATCGCGGTGGACATGGCCTCCTGGTCCCCGACGATGCGCCGCCGGGTGCAGTGCCGGCAGTACAGCGAACACTCGTGGGTGATGAGGAAGAGCACACGGTCGGGGTAGCGGTGGGTGATCCCCGGCACCGGCGAATCCACGTCCTCGTGCAGCGGGTCGCCCATCTCGTAGTCGGCCCAGGCCAGCTCGGCGTACTTGGGCACGGCCTGCAGCCGCATGGGGCAATGGGGGTCGTCGGGATCGATCAGCGTGGCGTAGTGGGGCGTGATGCCCAGCCGGAAGAGGTGCTGGGAGTCGCGGATGGCGGCCTCCTCCTCCTCCGTGAGGTTCACCACCTGCTTCAGCTGCTCCAGGTTGGTGATCCGATGGCTCACCTGCCACCGCCAGTCGTTCCACTGCTCCTCGGTCGCATCGGCCCAAAGCGGGATCTCCCGCCAGTCGCGCGGCTTGGTCAGCATGCGCAGTCCCTCCCATGCGTTCGTTCAGGGCCAGGGGACTCCCCCGTCAGGCGTAGATCTCCTCGAACAGGGCCCGCAGCTCCGGGCTCTCCCGGAGGAGGTTGAGCGTGAGGTCGGCGTGGCCGGGGTAGTAGCCGTTGCCGATGAGCATCTCCACCTGGCTGCCCACCCCCTCGGCCCCCAGGGCGGCGGCCGTGAACGACGTGGCCATGCTGAAGAAGTAGATCTTGCCCGTGGGCTTGGTGGCCAGGATCGCGCCCAGCTCGGCGCCGGGAACGTTGACCAGCGAGAGCGTGAGGTCCACCTTCTCCCCCACCGCCCGCATTACGCCCAGGGCGTCGCGGGCGTCGCCCTGGATGTACCGGTGCGCGGCCCCCAGCCGCCGCGCCCGGGCGAGGCTCTCGTCGCTGTAGTCGAAGCAGATCACCTCGGCGGCCCCGGCCCGCCGGGCTGCGTACGAGCAGAGCAGGCCGCTCTTGCCGCCCCCGCCCAGGATCAGCACCCGGTCGCCGGGCTTCACCAGCCGGGCGGTCTGCGCCGGCGCGCCGCAGACATCCAGGGCCGCGAGGGCCAGGTTGTCGGGGATGTCATCGGGCAGCTTCGCGTAGATACCGGTCTCGAAGAGGACCGCGGTGCCGGTCACCTCCACCTGGTCGGACTCGGGCAGGACCCGGTGGATGGCCTCGATGCGCAGCGGCGTGAGGCTGAGGCTCACCAGCGTGGCGATCCGGTCGCCGGGCCGCACGTCGGCGTTCAGCGCCGGGCCCACCTCCCGCACGGTGCCGATCAGCATCCCGCCCGACCCGGTGACGGGGTTGTGCATCTTGCCCCGCTCGGCGACGATCCGCCGGATGATGGCCGCGATGCGGTCGGGGTCGCCCCCCGCCTCCTCGCTGATCTGCCGGAACGAGGCCGAGTCGATGTTGAGCCGCTGCACGTCGATCAGGATTTCGTTGTCGTAGATCTGTGGGTCGTCGTTCAGCCGCCAGGCCGGCTGGGGCAGGCTCCCGGCGGGCTCCAGCACCCGGTGCGTGCCGTAGGGGCAGCCCATGGTCATCGCTGCATCACTCCTCGTTCTGCGACTATTGCAAAAACCGTGCCACCAGCGCGGCGAGGAAGAAAAGGGGGCCCCGCTGCCGAAACTCCGGCAGCAGGGCCCTCAAAATTCGCGATATGCCGAAAACTCGGCGGTTGGGCGCCTAGGAAGGGACACCGACCTCGACTGTACCCTTGCTCGGCTGCAGGATCCGGCCCGGCCATCCGGGCAGCATGGCACCCAGGGCCAGTGCCACCAGCGAGGCGTAGAAGGTGAACGTGTACGCGTTCTCCAGCCGGCAGGAGCAGCACGCCGGCCTCCAGAGCCGTCCGCCCCCGCAGCACCTGCAGGTACAGCGGCATCAGGAACTCGGCGCCGTAGAGCGCCAGCACCGAGACCCAGCCGGTCAGGATCACGACCAGGAAGGCGCGGTTGCCGAAGAGCCGCAGGTCGAGGAGCGGCTCCCTGGCCACAAAGAGCTCCACCAGGGCGAAGATGAGCAGCGCAACCGCCCCGATCAGGAAGAACCGGACCACCTCGGGGGCCGTCCAGCCCAGGTCCGAGGCCTGGCTGGCGGCGTAGAGGAGCGAGCCCAATCCCGCACTGGAGAAGAGCAGGCCCAGCGGGTCGAACCGGGCGGTGCGGGAGCCCGTGGAGGAGGGCAGCCAGAGGGAGCCCAGCAGGGTGCCCACCAGCGCGATGGGAACGTTGATGTAGAAGATCCAGCGCCAGTGGCCCAGATCCACCAGCCAGCCGCCCAGGATCGGGCCCAGGGCCGGCGCCGCCACCAGGGCGATGCCGAAGACGCCCATCGCCGCGCCCCGGTCCTCGGGCGGGAAGGCCTTGTAGAGCAGGGAGGTGCCGAGGGGCGTGGCGACGCCGCCGGCGGCGCCCTGCAGGGCCCGGAAGAGGATCAGCAGCCCCAGGCTCGGCGCCAGTCCGCAGAGCAGGGAGCTGAGGCCGAACAGGAAGATGCTGGCGATGAAGACCCGCTTCTCCCCGAAGCGATCGCCCAGGAAGCCGGAAAGGGGCGTGGCGATGCCCAGGGCCATCGTGTAGACGGAGAGAACCCACTGGGTGAGGTTCAGGTTCGCCGCGTACTCCTCCTGGAGCGTCTTAAAGGCGACGTTGACCACCGTCGAATCCAGAATCACCATGAAAACGCCGAAAACCACCGCGGTGAGCACCTTCCAGCCGGAGCCGGAGCGCGAGGCTGCGGTGGAAACCTGCGAGTCCATCGATGCACCCCTCTCAGATCGAGATGTGAACGGTCCTTGGCTGGGGAGGTCGTCGGGCGGCGGACGTTGCGGCGGGTGCCCTCAACGGGCGGCAGCCCCCTCGAGGAAGAGGCTCACCAGCTGTGCCGCCAGTTGCCCGGGTTCCCGGGGCTCGGGGCTGAGGCGGTGAAAGTCCTGGTGGGCCGAGACGAGCAGGAGGAAGCTGGTGGCCAGGACCGCGATTCCCACCGGTAGTCTGGGACGGTTCGGCCAAAAACAGCAGCCTGCACCCTCCCGAAGGAGAGTGCAGGCCGTCGCTCCCGCGCGATGCGCCGGCGGTCTTATCCCTCTTCGCGGGGCCGGCTGAGCCCCAACACCTTGATGCGGTACTGCAGGGTCTGCCGCGGCAGGCCAAGGATCCGTGCGGCCCGGCTCAGGTTCCACCCCGCCTCCTCCAGGGCCTGCCGCACCGCCTCCCGCTCCAGGACCGCCAGCTGGCGGCGCAGCTCACGGGCCGGAAGCTCCGGGTCTGCGGCAGCGGCCCCCGCCCCGCGCGCCTCCTCCCCGCCGCGCCGCTCCGCCTCCGCGGCTGCCCGCTGCAGGGGAGCCGGGAGATCGCTGAGCCGGATCTCCGGCCCGGTGGCCAGCTGCAGCGCCGCCTCGATGGCGTGCTCCAGCTCGCGCACGTTGCCCGGCCAGGTGTGCCGCTGGAAGAACGCCTCCACCTCCGGGTGAAGCGGCCGCCGGGGGAGCCCCAGCCGTGCGCTGTGCTTGTCCAGGAAATGGTCGGTGAGCAACGGGATGTCCGAGGCGCGCCGGCGCAGGGGCGGCATCTCCAGGGCCACCACCGCGATGCGGTAGTACAGGTCGCTGCGCAGCCGACCGCTGGCCAGGGCGGCCGCCGGCTCCTCGTTGGTGGAGGCGATGATCCGCACGTCCACCTGCCGTTCGGTGGCCTCGCCCAGCCGGCGGATGCGCCCGTCCTGCAGCACCCGCAGCAGCTTGGCCTGCAGCTCCGGCTGCATGGAGTTGATCTCGTCCAGGTACAGCGTGCCGCCGTCGGCCAGCTCGAAGAGCCCGGGCCGATCCTCGGCGCCGGTGAAGGAGCCCCGGGCCGTGCCGAAGAGCAGCGACTCCAGCAGCCCCTCCGGCAGGGCGGCGCAGTTCTGCGCCACCAGGGGCCGGTGCCGCCGCGGGCTGGCCGCGTGGATTGCGTGCACCAGCAGCTCCTTGCCCGTGCCCGTCTCCCCGTACACCAGGACCGGCGAGTCCGTGGCGGCCGCCCGGAGGGCCTGTTCCTTCAGCCGCTGCATGGCGGGGTGATCACCCACCAGGTCATCAAACGTGTACCGGGCGCCGCCCACCGGCGCGCCCCTGCGGGACCGGGGCCGCAGCAGCGCCGCCTGCAGGCCGGCGACCCGCTCGGAGAGCTCCCGCACCCGGGTGACGTCCTTGGAGACCTCAATGGCCCCCACCAGCTCGCCCTCGTGGAAGATAGGCAGCGTGGAGTTGATCGTGGTGACCCGCTGTCCCTTGTAGTTGGCAAAGGTCTGCTCGTGGGCCGGGATGGGCTTGCCGGTGGCCAGCACCTTCAGCAACGTGGAAGTGGCCGGCGTCAGCGACGGGAAGACCTCCAGCAGGTGCCGGCCGATGACCTCCTCGGGGGAGAGGCCGTCGTTCTGCCCGGCCTGCTGGTTGTAGAGCACGGTCACCCCGTTGCGGTCGACGACGTGGATGCCCTCGTCGATCACCGACAGCAGAGCCTTCAGCAGCCAGGGCTGATCGCTCACGCCACTCCCTCCCACCGGCGGCGTCCGATGGCTAGGGGTCCGCCGCCTCCCGTGATGCCGCGGGCTCGTCCGGCCCGCTCCCGGCCCGGGCCACCGCCTTCAGCGCGTCCAGCCGCTCCCGGATGGCCGGGATCATCTCCTCGGCCGCCTGGCGCCCGCGGGCGACGATCTCACCCACATGGTCCAGCTCGATCGCGTTGAACTCCCTGAGGTCAGGGCGAATGAGGACGTCGGCGGCGGCCGCCGACGCGCGGATCAGGGGCCGCTGCACCAGGGCGAGGCTGGTCATCATGATGTCCAGGAGGTTCCGCGGCCGATAGCCGGGGTCCGGATCCTGGGAGAGCTCCACCCCGATGACCAGGTCGGCCCCCATGGACCGCGCCGCCCGGGCCGGGATCGGCTGGGTCAGGCCGCCGTCGACCAGGGTGTGCTCGCCCACGCGCACCGGCAGGAAGATGCCGGGGTAGGCGCAGCTCGCCCGCACCGCCGTGGTCACCCTTCCCTCCCGGATCAGCACCGGCTGCCCATCCAGCAGGTCGGTGGCCAGGGCCCCAAACGGCAGGCGCAGATCCCGGAAGTCCAGGTCTCCCACCCGCTCCACCAGGAAGCGCTCCAGCCCGCTGGTGTCCAGCAGGCCATCCCTCCGGAGCCGCAGCCGCACCAGCGACCGCCAGTTCATCTCGGCCGCCAGCTGCTCCAGGGCCCACGGGTCACACCCTGCGGCGTACAGCGCCCCGACGAGGCTGCCCGCGGAGGTGCCCGCCACCAGGCCGATGGGGATCCCGGCCGCCACCAGGGCCTGCAGGACGCCGATGTGCGCCATGCCCCGGGCGAACCCGCCCCCCAGCGCCAGCCCCACCTTCGGTGCCGATGCCATCGCCCGATCACCTCTCTTCGTCGACAAGCCGCCGAACTCCTACGGTCCGGCGGCAGCCCTGCGTCACCTCCCAGACTATGCGTACGGCAGGGAGACAGAACCTCCCTGCCGCGCGACGCACGATGTTCAGTTGGTGAAAGTCGCCGTGAGCGCCGGGAAGGTGCCCCCGGACTGGCGGGGCAGCTCCGGCAGGGTCAGCGTGATGGTCTCGCCGGCCGGCACCGGTTCGCAGTAAACCTCGAACCGGATCGCGCTCCGGCGCTGGTCGGCCGTCAGCGACTGGCAGGTGAGGGGACCGGCCTGCGTGGCCACCGCCGGCAGCAGGGCGGCCTCGTCCTCGGGGAGCACCAGCCCCTCCCCCTGCACGGTGTAGGCGATGCGGGTCGCCGATTCGCCGGTCGCCACCGAGGTCACGGTAAGGGTCAGGCCGTCTCCGGATTCGGTCACCTTCAGGGTCACGGAACGGCTGGGCCGGAAGAGGGCGGCGGTCATGCGCTGCTGCGGGTTGAGGTGGATCTCCAGGTCAGGCTCCAGCAGCTGGGCCGCCAGCGCCCCGAGGAAGGGCACCGATGCGACGTGCTGGGCAAACTGGGGCTGGGTGGACAGGGCAAACAGGAACACCGCGGCCACGGCAGCCACCGACCCAAAGGCCGCGGCCGCGCGGCGCCAGGCGGACCGGCGGCTCTCGCCCTTCAGGCTGAGCTGGATGCGCTCGGCCACCTCGGGCGGGCACACCCCCTGGTTCACCCAGTCCTTCAACCCCTGTGAGAGCTTGTCGCCGATGTCTTTCATTGCGCTGGCCTCCTCTGAGCAGGCCTCGCACTGCATCAGATGTGCCTCGATGGCGGCGCGCTCCTGCGGTGAGAGCGTACCGTAGAGGTACGCCGTCAGCTCCGATTGGATCTGCTCACACTGCATCGACTCCGCGCCCCTCCTTTCGTTCTTCGAGCGCGTTCAGGCGGCTCCGCAGCTGCTTCATCGCGGCGTGCAGCCGGGACTTCACCGTGCCCAGGGGAATGTCCAGGGCCGCGGCGATCTCCTCCAGCTGCATGTCGTTCAGGAAGCGCAGCACGACCACGGCCCGGTAGCGCTCGTCCAGGCTGCGCACGGCGTCCCACACATCCCCGTCCAGGGGCAGGTCCACCTCGGTGACGGGGTGCGCGGTCAGGTCCTCCGGCCGCTCCACCGGGATGACCCGCATGCGCTTGCGCAGGATCTGCGTACAGGTGTTGACGAGGATGCGCCGCATCCAGGCGGAGAACGCCACGTCCCCGCCCCGGAGCTGCCCGAACGCCCGGTAGGCGCGGATGGTGGCCTCCTGCAGCGCGTCGGCGGCATCGGCCTCGTTCCCGAGAATCGCCCAGGCGGTGCGGTAGAGTTTGCCCTGCTCGGGCCGGTAGAGTGCGAAGAAGCGCTCCTCCATGGTCACGCTGGTATCCCCTCCTTCTCGGCGCGCCCCTGCCGCCGAACGCCTCTCGCCATCAAGAGCGCGTCACGGGGGAAAAAGGTTCGGCAGGCGATGCACAATAAGCGGCGAATCCAGTGATCGAGGTGATTTCCACATGAGACAGGCTCTGGTCCGTTGGGCCGGCGGAATCGCGTTTGAAGCCCAGTTGGGTTCCGGCCACACGATCGTCATGGATGCCAGCCGGGAGGTCGGCGGCGAGGACAGGGGGCCCAGGCCCGGGGAGCTGCTCCTGGCCGCGCTGGGGGGCTGCACCGGGATGGACATCGTTTCGATCCTGCAGAAGATGCGGGTGGACTTCGACCGCGTGGAGGTGACCGTGGAGGCCGAGGCGCGGGAGGAGTACCCGAAGTACTACGATCGCTTCCGCGTGATCTACCGGGTCTTCGGCGGCGACGTGCCCGCGGACAAGGTCAAGCGGGCGGTCCAGCTCTCGGAGGAGCGCTACTGCTCCGTGGGCGCCCTCTTCAGCCACGGCGCCGAGATCACCCACCGCATCGAGATCAACGGAGAACCCGTAGAATAAGTGCTGACACGACAGTGGAGCCCGCACGCTTGCGCGGGCTCCGTTCATTGTAACACAACAAAGGTTTGGTGCGCGTTACAACACCGACTCCTCCGGCTCGACCTCCAGGAGGCCGATGGAGACCGCATACCGTACGAGTTCGGGGAACGTGTTGACCTCCAGCTTGCGCATGATGCTGGCCCGGTGCTTGTCCACCGTCTTCGGGCTGATATACAGCGCCCGCGCGATGGCCTTGTTGGTGTAACCGTCCACCAGCAGCCGGAAGACCTCCTGCTCCCGCGGCGTGAGCTCCTCGTAGCGGCTGGTGGCCATGCGCGCCTTGCGGCCCTGTAAGTACTCCGCCACGATGTGCGTGGAGCTGTCGGGGCTGAGGTAGATCCGGCCCTGGTGCGCCCACCGCACTGCCCGCAGCACCTCGTCGCTGGGTGCGCTCTTGGACACGTAGCCCAGCGCGCCGGCTTCCAGCGCCCGGAAGATGAAGGACTCCTTGTTGTACATGGACAGAAAGACGATGCGGCCCGAGCACCCTTCCCGACGGAGGGACTCCGCCACCTGCAGGCCGTTGAGGTCAGGCATGGAGATGTCGAGCACCATCACATCGAACGGCATGCTGCGGGCGAGCGAGAGCGCCTCGTTGCCGGACTCGGCCTCCCCGATCACCTCAATGTCAGTCTGAGCGCTCAGGATCTTGGTAAGCCCGGTCCGGACCAGTGCGTGATCGTCGACCACCAACACCCGGATCTTCGCCATGGCCTCCCTCCTCAACAGGCACCTCCACCCGCACGGTGGTGCCGCGCCCGGAACCGGACACCAGCTTGAAGCGGCCACCCAGCTGCTGGGCCCGGCGCTCCATGCTCTTGATGCCCAGTCCCTCGAAAGCCGTATTGCGGTTGAATCCCTGTCCGTTGTCCTTCACCGTGAGGATGACCGTAGGATGGGTGTAAACCAGCCGGACCTGCACCTCGCTGGCCCGGGCGTGCTTCACGACGTTGTTCAGGGCCTCCTGGAAAATGCGGAAAAGCTGGGTCTCCACGGCGTCCGGCAGCCGGCGATGGCTGAGCCCGTGGCTCGTGAAGTCGATCGTGAGGTTGTAGAGATCGGCGCAGTGGTCCACCATCCAGGCGATGGTCTCCGTCAGACCCAGAGGCCGCAGCATCGAAGGCGTCAGGTCGAAGGAGATCGCCCGTACCTCGTGGCTGAGCCGCTCCACGTAGCTGATGATGTCCCGCAGCCGATGGCAGGCAGGATCCTGGATCCCCCTGGCCGCCATGCCGCACTCCAGTTCCTCCAGCATCAGTTTCACCGCGACGACGGACTGCCCCAGGCCGTCGTGCAGATCCTGGGCGAGACGGGCCTTCTCCCGTTCCTGGATGAGCATGATCTGGTTGTGCAGGAACTCGCGTTCCTGCTCCGACTCGACCTGCGCGGTGATATCGGTATAGAGTTCGGACCGGCCTCCGGTATAAGGGCCGGTCGTAATGGGCTTGGAGCGGTGCTCCAGCCACCGGGCGCGCCGGTTGCGGCCGGCGAGCACCCGGCAGCGAAACTGCTCCGGGTACGTGTTGTTCTCGTACGAGGCCAGCAAGCGCCGGGCGAACTCGTCGCCCTCCTGGATGATGTGGCGGATCTGCTCCTGCACCAGCGCGGGCTTGTACCGACCGATCAGCCTGCTGCGGCTGATGCCGAAGTAGTTCTCCATGGTCTCGTTGACGAAAGCGACGCGCAGCGACCGGTCGAGAATAAAGATCCCGACCGGTAGCACTTCCAGTATTTCAAACTCCGACCCGTAGGCAGAGGCGGGCATATGTACCCTCTCCTTCCCGCGTCCGGCCGCCTGCAATCCGACGGCCGCTGCCGCGCGTCCGTGCAACACCGCGTCCATCGTACCATGGAGACGGTCACACCGGGCGGCACGAAAGCACTAGGCGGGGGTTAGCTTGTTGTGCCACTGCCCCGCATCACCACCAGAAACTCGGGTAGCGGCGCGGGTACTTGTCGGTACGGGCCCAGAGGTTGTTGTACAGCAGCGCCACGATGACGATGACGGCGGCGCCTGCGAGAACGGGGCTGATCGCCCACATGGGGTCCGCAATCTGGTTGATGACCGGGAGCAGCGCGGTGGCGCCCGCCGGCGGATGGACGGTCTTCGTCAGCACCATCAGGGCGATCGCCAGGCCCGAAGCCAGGCCCATCGCCCAGAAGGCTGAGCTGCCCGTCAGCATGTACACGACGACCCCAGCGAGCGCGGCCACCAGGTGCCCGCCGAGGATGTTGCGAGGCTGGGAGAACGGCGCGCCGGGGGCGGCAAAGGCCAGGACGGCGGAGGCGCCGAAGGGAACGATGAAGAGGCCGATTGCCTGGACTTCAAAGTGGACGTAGGTCAGCAGCGTGATCACGATGAAGCCGCCGAGGCCAGAGACCAGCGCCTCAGCCAGCCCGGGGTAGGGGATGCTGGAGACCAGCTGCTGCCCCCGCATCAGGGCCAGATACTTCTTCATCACACTCCCACCTTTCCGGGGTGCGGCACCCCATGCCCCTGCGGCATGGGGTGCCGCACGATGCGGGCTAGAACTTCTTGTACCGCAGCCACTTGCCGTTCAGGATGATCTGGGCGCGGTCCTCGCCCTCATCGCCCTTGACCTTCTTGACGTCGATCGAGAAGTCGATGGCGCTCATGATGCCGTCGCCGAAGATCTCGTGGCAGACGTCCTTCAGCACCGGACCGTAGAGCAGGATGACCTCGTAGAACCGGTAGACGAACGGGTCGGTGGGCGGCCAGGGCTGCACGGGGGTGCGGTGGGGGGCCTCGGTGAGGGCCTTCTGCGTGGCGGCGTCCAGGTCCAGGAGCCGGGCCAGGGCGGCGGCCTCCTGCTCGGTGGCCTGGCCGTAGCCGTAGCAGAGCATGGCGGCGTAGACCGGGCTCTTGCCGATCGCAGCAGCGACCTCTTCCCAGGTCAGGCCCTTGGCGTTCTTCTGGTTCACAACGATCTCGTGCAGGTTCTCCGTCATCCGCATCTGACATCCTCCTCATCGTCATATTCCGCTGTGTCCTGCGGTCGGCCCCATTATCGCCCGGCCGGGGGGCTGCCCTCTATGCGGGAAACCCCTACCTTCGCGTGCACTTTGCCCCCATGTCCCGGGTGTGCGCCGCCGCCCTCAGGACGTCTGCTCCGTCAACTGCACCGGCAACCGGTCCCAGCGGGACAACACCCGGTGAACCTGCGGCTGTACCCCGGTCCAGATCACCTCGCACCCCCGGGCGGTCGCCCGCGCGTAGCCTCGTTCCAGGGCCTGGGCCCCGGTGGCGTCCAGGCTGGTCACGCCCCGCAGGTCGAGGACCAGGGTGGAACCCTCCGGAACCGCGTCCACCGCATCCAGGAAAGGCTTGGCGGCGCCGAAGTAGAGCGGTCCGGTCAGCCGAATGACCGTGACCTTGCCCATGCGCTTTACCGTGAGCGGTGCGTCGGTAACCGTCACCGCGAAGCGGATCATGGAAAGAAGGACTCCCACCGCCACCGCGGTCACCAAGTCGAAGACCACGGTAATGGCCGCAGTGGTCAGCATGATGGCCGCGTCGCCCACGGGCACCCGGCGCATGTCAGCCAGGCTGCGCCGGTCGACCATGTTGATCGCAGTACCCATCAGGATGCCGGCCAGGGTGGCCCTGGGAATCAGGCCCGCCAGGTCGCCGAGGGCGACGGCCACCAGCAGGATGACCAGGCCGTGGGTCACGGCCGCCAGCCGGGTGCGCCCGCCCGCCTGAATGCTGGCCGCCGACCGGACGATGGCGCCGGTGCCGACGATGCCGCCGAAGAGGGTGGCCACCATGTTGCCCAGCCCCTGACCGAACAGCTCCCGGTCAGGGTCATGTCGGGTGCCTGCCATCTCATCCACCACCACCGCGGACAGCAGCGACTCCACCGCCCCCAGCAGCGCGATGGTCAGCGCGGGCCGGAGGAGAGCGCCCAGGTTGGCCAGCTCGCCGAAGAAGGCGAGCTGCGGCGTCGGCCACCCGCCGGGGATGGGACCGATGGTGGTGAAGACCTCCGGCCAGAACAACCTTACAGCGGCCGTGGAGAGGACCAGCGCCACCAGCGATCCCGGGATCTTGCGCGTGATGCGCGGCCATACCAACATGATGGCGACCACCGCTCCCGCCAGCGCCGCCTCGGCAGGCACGATCGCACCCGACGCGCCCCGCAGGGAGTCAATCTGCTGGAGGAAGATCAGGAGTGCGATGCCGTTGGTAAAGCCGGAGAGGACGGGCTGCGAGATCAGGTGGACGTACCGGCCTACCTTCAGGAAGCTGAGCAGCAGCAGGAGGGCGCTTCCCAGGAACATCGCCATGTAGAGCCCCGTGAGCCCAAACTCCTGGTAGATGGGCACCAGCACCACCGTCATCCCCGCGGTCGGTCCGCTGACCTGGGCGGGCGAGCCGCCGAAGATCGCCGCGAGGATGCCCGTGAACACGGCGCCGTAAAGGCCGGCCATCGGTCCGGCGCCCGAGAGCACGCCGAAGGCCAGCGCCAGAGGCAGCGCCACCACCGCCGCCGTCACGCCTCCGAAGAGATCCCCCCGCCAGTGCTCCGTCATCCGTGAGAAAAAGCCGGCGACATTTCGCTCCTTCATAGGCAAGTGCTCCTTCCCAAGCGTTCTCGAAGCTCATGATGCGGGGTGAAAGCGAGCAGGCGCTACGGGGGGAGTTCCCCATTTGCGCCGTTTCAACGGCTCCATGGCGCGACAAAAGGCCTGCCCGAATGCGGGCAGGCCCCTTGGCATCGTTCAGTTTCACATCCGCTCGGGCGCCGAAACCCCCAGGATGCCCAGGGCGTTGGCCAGCACCGTGCGGGTGCAGTCCGCCAGCAGCAGGCGGGCCCGGCTGAGCGGCACGTCGTCCGACACCACTCGGCAGCGGCTGTAGAACTGATGGAACAGCGTCGCCAACTCGTTCAGGTAGCGGGGGATGCGGTGCACCTCCCGGGCGTCGGCCGCACCGATGATCTCCTCGGGGAACTCGGCCAGCTTGCGCATCAGCTCCACCTCGGACTCGTCGGCGAGGAGCGCCGTGTCCACCTCCGACGCGGCCGGCACCTCCAGCCCCTGCTCCCTGGCCTGGCGCAGGATGGAGCAGATGCGGGCGTGGGCGTACTGCACGTAGAACACCGGGTTGTCGCTGGACTTCAGGTTGGCCAGGTCGAGGTCGAAATCCATGTGCGTGTCGAGGCTGCGCATCAGGAAGAAGTAGCGGGCGGCATCCACCGAGACCTGCTCCAACAGGTCCTCCAGGGTGACGTAGTTGCCCCGGCGCTTGGACATGCGGAACTCCTGGCCGTCCTTGAAGAGCCGGACCATCTGCGTGAACAGGATCTCCAGCGAGTCCCGGGGGTGGCCCAGGCACTCCACCATCGCCTTCATGCGGCCGAGGTAGCCGTGGTGATCCTGGCCGAGGATGTCGATGAGCGTGGCATAGCCCCGGTCGTACTTGTCCTTGTGGTAGCAGGCGTCGGCGGCGAAGTAGGTGTACTCGCCGTCGGACTTCACCAGCACCCGGTCTTTGTCATCCCCGTAGGCGGTGGTACGCATCCAGACGGCGCCGTCCTTCTCGTAGGCCTCGCCCCTCTCCTTCAGCCACTCCACCAGCCGGGCCGGGGCGCCGGCCTCCCGCAGCGAGCGTTCACTGAACCAGCGGTCGAACTCGACGCCGTAGCTGCGGAGCACCCGCTCGTGGCCGCTGCGGAAGTACTCCGGGGCCCAGCGCTCCAGGAAAGCCAGCCGCTCCTCCTCCGGCTTCTCCAGGAAGTCGGGGTACTGCTCGAGCAGGGCGCGGGCGCAGTCGATCACGTCCTCGCCGGGATAGTAGCCCTCGGGGATCTCGACGGTGGCGCCCCGCAGCTCCTGGGCCCGCAGGTCGACCGTCCGGGCCAGGATCTTCACCTGGTTGCCCGCGTCGTTCACGTAGAACTCGGTGTGGCACTCGTACCCGGCCCAGTTGAGGAGCCGGGCGAGGGACGACCCGAACGCGCCGGCCCGGGCCTGCACCAGCACCATCGGCCCGGTGGGGTTGGCGCTGACGTACTCCAGGAGGATCCGCTGCTTCCCGCCGTGGTCGCTCTTGCCGTAATCGGCCCCCTCGGCCTGGATCGCCGGCAGTACCTGGTGCACCCAGCCCTGGCGCAGCCGCAGGTTGATGAAGCCGGGGCCGGCGATCTCCGCGGACTCGATCCAGGTGCCCTCGGTCTGCAGGTGGTCGACGATCGCCTGGGCGATGACCCGCGGCGCCTTCTTCTCCTGCCGGGCCATGACCATGGCGAGGTTGGTCGCGAAGTCGCCGTGCTCCCGCGCTTTGGGCGTCTCGAGGAAGACCTCAGGGGCCGGACCGACCAGGGCGCCCCCCGCCACGGCCCGGGAGACTGCGTCCGCCAGGGCCTGGCGGATCTCGCTCTTGATCTGCTCTACAATACGCATGCCGTCCGCCCTCCTATGGGTGTCAACAGCTTCTATGTCTCATTCACGCGAACGCCAGGATCGCCTCGCGGATCAGCTTGGCCGCCAGTACCGGCGTCCGGTCGGTCTGGTCCAGCCCGGGCGCCACCTCCACGACGTCGAGCCCCACGACGTTGAGGCCCCGCATGGCCAGCACCGCGTCGATCATCTCCCGGCTGGTGATGCCGCCCGGCTCGGGCGTGCCGGTGCCCGGCGCAAAGGCCGGGTCCATCACGTCGATGTCAATGGTGACGTATACCGGCCGGTCCCCCAGCGTCGGGATGACCTGCCGGAGCGGCTCCAGGACCTGGTGGGGGAACAGGTGGCACCGGCTCGTGCCGAACTCGTACTCCTCCCGGGTGCCGCTGCGGATGCCGAACTGGTACAGGTTCTGCGCAGGCAGGAAGTCCAGGCAGCGGCGCATGACCGTCGCGTGGCTGAGCGGGTTGCCCAGGTAGTCCTCCCGCAGGTCGGCGTGGGCGTCAAACTGAAGCAGCACCAGGTCGTCGCCGTAGTTCTCGTAAGCGGCCTTCACCACCGGCAACGTCACCAGGTGCTCGCCGCCCATCATCAGCGAGAGCTTGCCGTCGGCGAAGAGCCGGCGCGCCACCTCCTCGGCCCGGCGCAGGGACTCCTGCACGTCGCCGAAAACGACGGCCACGTCGCCCAGGTCGAAGAAGTTCTTGTCGGTGAGGCTCATGCGGGAGTGGTAGCTGAACTCCTCGATGCCGTAGGAGGCCTCCCGGATGCGGCCGGGGCCGAACCGGGTGCCGGGGCGGTACGAAGTGGTGAAATCCTGACCGATGCCCCAGAGCACCGCCCGGGCGGTGGCGTAGTCGTCGGAGGCCGCCATGAAGTCGGCCAGCCGCTCGATGTGCGGAAAGCCGGGCAGGCTGCGCGGGCTCACGGCTGCTCCTCCTCCGCCTCAGCCTCGGCCAGAATCCGCTGCACGAACACCGGCAGCTGGAACGCGGCCCGGTGCACCTCCGGCGTGTAGTACCTCAGCTCGCCCAGCGCGCCGACCCTCTTCTCGGGCTCGGCCTGCAGCGGATCGTACTTCTTGGACCCCAGGGTGAACGACCAGAGCCCCGTCGGGTAGGTGGGCACCGCGCAGGTGTAGAGCCGGGTGATGGGGAACGACTGCCGGATGCCCCGGTACGCCCGCTGGATCACCGGGGCGTTCACCCACGGCGACTCGGTCTGGGCCACCAGGATGCCGTCGTCCTTCAGGCAACGGAAAACCCGTGCGTAGAAGTTGGCCGTGAACAGCCCCTCGCCCGGGCCAATGGGCTCGGAGGAGTCGATGATGACCACGTCGTACTCCGCCTCGTGCTCCTGCACCCACTGGATGCCGTCGGCGATGTGGACGTGCACCTTCGGGTTTCCCGAGAGCGCCACCGCGATCTGCGGGAAGTACTGCTTGCAGCACTCGACGACGCGCTCATCGATCTCCACCAGGTCGACCCGCTCCACCTCCGGGTGACGCGCGGCCTCCCGGGCCATGCCGCCGTCCCCGCCCCCGATGATGAGCACCCGCCGGGGATTCGGATGGGTGCAGAGCGGTACGTGAGCGCCCATCTCGTGGTAGACGAACTCGTCACGGTCGCAGGTCTGGAAGAAGCCATCCAGGGCCATCAGGCGCCCCCACTGTGGCGTCTCCACGACGAGCAGTTCCTGATACGGAGTCTTCTCATGATGCAGGACCCTGGTGGCGCGGACGGAGAGCCGCATATCCTCCGTCTGATTCTCGGTCAGGAACAGTTCCACGGGACTCGGGCTCCTTTCCAGCGCGCAATCGGGGTAAAGTACCGTCAAATTATAGCACAAGCCCCCGCGGGCGGCAAAAGGTCCGCGCGGCCGCGGCGGAATGACAACAGGACCCAGCCCTGCAGGCTGGGTCCACGCTGTCTATTGGCGGAGGGGGTGGGATTCGAACCCACGGTGGCCGTTAAGCCACACCGCTTTTCGAGAGCGGCACCTTAAACCACTCGGACACCCCTCCGGAGCTGGTGGCCGGACTCGAACCGGCGACCTGCTGATTACGAATCAGCTGCTCTACCGGCTGAGCTACACCAGCGAGCAGAAAAGGGAACGGTGGTGCGAGGGCCGGGATTCGAACCCGGGACCTCTCGGTTATCAGCCGAGTGCTC
>JAAROH010007613.1_pt1 | contig 138156 bp, 138 predicted proteins | sample 7248631 | NCBI WGS metagenome assembly JAAROH01 (sample SAMN09772309, study PRJNA484901) | compost metagenome | isolation source: Vermicomposting unit | place: India | reverse complement strand
TTTGAGAAACAGGCTTGATAAGCGACTTGCTCCCTTAAATCACCGGCCTCCTAGGTTTGGATATAAACACTCTTTTAATTGGTTTGGGTTTATAATTCTTAAATCTTTTCTTGACCAAGTCAATTACTTGATCGTAGTTTTGCCTTAATATGTTGTCAATGGTTTGTCCATCAATCCCTGCGATTTTGCTTCCACGATTGGATTTAATTTTGTAGATCGCAGAGACGATAACGACATCACTACTTGCAATTTCGATTAACCCTTTGAATCGCGGAATGTCCCCTTTGTTTAGGCATTCCTTCGTGATCGCATACATCTTATCCTGCAGGTCGCGGAACTCTTGTTCTGTCCTCGGGCTGATTAGTTCTTGAAACGTGTTTGTGATAATATCAAATCCTTTCATTCAGGATTTGCATTATACACGTTGGTAGTCAGTTTTGCTCACCGAAACCCTTACGGATTTCCTCACGGCTTCCTAATCATCGTCTGGGGTTAGTAGCCTAAAAGGTACTCGACTATGCCCCTTCGCTCAGCAGGCATTACCCTGCTTCATCACTACTACGGGCTGCTGCCCCATCCCTTCAGCAGTCATTTCCTACTGCTTAGTGGCATCGGGGTGCGCACCCCTTATCATCCACTGGGATGGTTCACCTGTACCGCATCACCTATCCTTGCATGCTCCCTTAGGCTCCACCTCTGACCCGTCAGCCGCCTTTCTACCCATGGTTGGCGGGTTCAAGGCAAAGATCCTCTACGGGATCCATCCAGACTCGGCAAACACGAATACCTCATCCAGGGCTGAACCTCACTTAGGAGGTGAGCGCCTTCTTTTTTCGGCGCCCCACGCCTTACGAGCCGTACTTCCGGTGGTTCGTTCCAACGCTATGCGTTCTCTAGCCATAGGAGCTTTATGGACCCCCGGCTACTTCGCTAACCGCTTCTCAGGTCTGCTTTTCGCCGTCCTCTCCGAGCTTCGTACAGCCATGTTGCGCACCATGACCGCACGTCGGGGTATTAGGGCAGGAATGCCAACCTTCATTCCTGTCTCGGATTTTCACCGAGCTCTCGGCGATGCAGTTAGGACCTACTAAGTTTCAGTCCCGCTAACCTTTCGTACGGTGTTTCCACCATACTTGGATTAGCAACAGGTCGCACCATGTTCTGCGTCGATGAAAGCTGCTTGCCCGCCTCGCTTTTGCACCTCAGCGATCGCGTGAAGGGCAACGGTCGTCTTCCCTGATGATTCCGGGCCGTAAATTTCCACAATCCGCCCGCGCGGATAGCCGCCGACGCCTAACGCAATATCGAGCGCCAGCGAACCGCTCGGCACAACGGAAACTTTTCGTTCCACTTGCTCGCCGAGCTTCATGATGGCCCCCTTGCCAAACTGTCGTTCAATTTGTTTTAACGCCTGCTCCAACGCGGCTTGACGATCTTGATTCACTCATTTCCTCCTCCTTTTGTAAGGCTACTTATACTATACACCGTTTTCTGACCATTGCCAAGCAAAAAATCGAACGTTCATTCGTTTTTTTGGTGGGGAAACTAGCAACTATCACCATGCTGATTCGGCGGAAACAAACGATGGGCGGTGGAGGGTGTGAAAGGAGGGAGCGGCCGAGATCAGCGGTCGGCCGCGAGCAGCTCCAGCAGCAGAAAACAACCGTATTTGGCGGCGCGGATGCGGATGTCGCCGCGCGTGCCGGACAACGTCAAACGGCGGACAGCGGTGCCGCGCTCGCGCATGGCAATGCCGATGTAGACGGTGCCGGGCGGATGGCCTTCAAGCGGGTCGGGGCCGGCGACGCCGGTTAAGCTGATGCCGACATCGGCGCCGCATAGCGAACGGACGTTTTCCGCCAACACACGCGCGCACGATTCGCTCACCGCCCCGTCCGTTTCGAGAAGCGGCCGCGGCACGCCAAGCACCTGTTGTTTGACGCCGTTCGTGTAGCAAACGACGCCGCCTTGAACGATCCGCGACGCCCCGGGAACGGCGGTGAGCTGTTCGAGAAACAGTCCGCCGGTCAGGCTCTCGGCCGCCGCGATCGTCCATCCTCTTTCTTTTAACCGTTCGCTTGTCTTCGTAAACAGCGTTTCGTCGTCATAGCCGTAACAGTAGCGGCCAACGCGCGCCAAAATCGCCGCTTCTGCTTCATCAAGCAGCCGCTGCGCTTCCGCCGCGTCCCGATGCTTCGCCGTCAAGCGGAGCGTCACCTCGCCGTCACCGGCCAGCGGCGCGATCGTCGGATTCGATTGCGCGTCAATCAAATCGGCGAGCGCCGTCTCCAGCGCCGCTTCACCGATGCCAAAAAAGCGGAGCACACGCGACTCAATGCGTCCGGACAGCGGGAACGCAGCGCGCAAAAAGGGGATCCCGTAACGGGTAAACATCGGGCGCATTTCTTTCGGCGGCCCGGGCAGCAACATGTACGTGATGCCCGCGACGGTGAGCGCCATCCCCGGCGCCATGCCGTTCTCGTTTTTCAGGACGGTCGCCCCTTCCAAAACGAGCGCTTGCTTTTTGTTGTTGTCTGTCATCGGCCGATTGGCGCGGGCAAAGTACGCTTCGATTGCCCGCAGCGCCTCTTCATCGATGACGAGCCGGCGGCCAAGCAAACGGGCGATCGTCTCCTTCGTGACATCATCCTTCGTCGGGCCGAGACCGCCGGTGAAGATGATGAGATTCGCCCTCGTTTGCGCCGTTTTCACCGCCTGCTCAAGGCGGCCGGCGTTGTCGCCGACAACCGTCTGGAAATAAACATTGATGCCCAAGGCGGCAAGCTGCTGCGACAAAAACTGGGCGTTCGTGTTGACGATTTGGCCAAGCAGCAGTTCCGAGCCGACGGCGATGATCTCCGCGTTCAATGAACAGCCTCCTCCTTCGCGGCTACCCTATTATTTAGAGCAGGCGAACGCATGTTTGTTTTTCGCAAAATAGTCCCATCCCGACCAAACGGTGAAAATGACCGCCACCCAAAGCGCCAAGTCGGCAAACGGGAACGGGATGAGCGAAAACGGTAGATTATGAAGCAACAAGGCGGCAATCGCGATAATTTGCGTCCACGTTTTAATTTTGCCGAGCATATTGGCTGCCACGACTTCCCCCTCACCGGCAAGCACGAGCCGCAAGCCAGTGACAGCAAACTCGCGGCTGATGATGATGATCACCATCCAAGCCGGCGCGAATCCGAGTTCAACGAGCACAATGAGCGCCGCCGATACGAGCAGCTTATCGGCAAGCGGGTCCAAAAACTTGCCCAAATTGGTGACAAGCCCATACTTGCGAGCATAATAGCCATCAATCCAATCCGTCGTTGACGCCACGATGAAAATGAGGGCGCCGACAAGATGGGCGATCGGGAGCACCTCGCCGCTGATGCGAATGCTGCCCCAACCGAACGGGACGAGCATCACAATCAAAAAAAACGGGATCAACATGATGCGCGCTACCGTAATTTTATTCGGCAAGTTCACAACGAATACCTCCGCTACTCAACATCGATGCGGGCAAAGAAGCGGCTTTCGCTGCGAAAGGCCGCCTCTTGCCGTCACTTTTTCAAGATGAATCGCAGTTTTTGAAACACTTCATCGTTTGGATCAAACGGATAGGCAAACGGCTCCCCGTTTACTTTTACATCAACGTCAAGCGCGTTGCCGATTTTCACCCAGACTTCGCTTTCCGCGGACAAATCGAACGTTTTCGTCTGGCCTTTCGTTAAATTGTTGCGGAAAAACGAATGGCCTTTCGTGTTGTACACGTCGACCCAAGATTTCCCGCGCGATGACAGCTCGATGGTGAACGTATCGGCATGTTGCACTTCAATCGTCGCCGTATTGCCGCTTTTCTCCTTTACACTGAGCGTCGCGGCCGGCTTCTCTTCGCTTTTAGCCGGAGCAGACTGCTCGTTTTCTTCACCGCCTTCACGGGCCGTTTGCTCCTCTTCTTTCGGCTTTTTCGACTGCTCAAGCGGCGAATGGTTCGACTTTTCCACTTCCGCCGTTTTCGGGCTTGTCTTCGCCGGCGGCACTTCCGCCGTGTTGCGCTGAAGGAGCAGCCAGACGAGAACCGCGGCGCCGATCACCGCGGCAACGCCGAGCAGTTTCGGCAGCCAATCGAGCCATTTCGCTCCCTCCGCGGACAATTGTTGGCGCGTTTTCACGCGCGAGAGCGGTTGTGGAATGTCCTCTTGATACGATTGGGGAATATCCTGCTTGTATTGCTCAAACAGCTCGTCCGGATCGAGGCCGACCGCCTCGGCATACTGCCGGATGAAAGCGCGCACGTAAAAATTTCCCGGCATGATGGCGTAATTCCCTTCCTCAATACCGAGCAAATACCGCTTTTGAATTTTCGTCAACTCCTGCAGCTCATCCAGACTCATCTTCTTTTCTTCCCGCGCTTCTCGCAAACGTTTCCCTAGTTCTGTCAACGGACAACACCTTCCGTTTTTTAGACTTGAAGCAAAGAAAAGCTGATTCACTGATGACCTTTGCCGAACGCGTCGGAGGCTGGTGATTTACTCGCGGCTACGGCTTTACGATGTTAAAATCTCGTTGCATCGGTCCTGCTTTTCGCTCATTCTCCCATTGATAAAGGGCATGAACCGTTGTTCACCAGCCTTATAGGGGGCGCCCCATTACAATCCGAACTCGGAAAACCCGTCGCCGCCTAACAACGTCGGGCGCTCAATCGCTTCATACGAAATCTCTTCATCCGGTTCATGGCGCAGCTCAATAATGTAGTTAAAATCGTCGAGCGTGTATTCCGTATGGCGGACAAACAAATCCGGATGTTCGACGACCTTCGTCGCCTCAAGGCGCATCAGCTCGCGGACCAGCTGCCAATGCTGCTCATTTCCGCGGCGCGCTGAGACGATGCCGTCAATGATAAAAATATTGTCGACGCTATATTCGTCTTCCATGAGCTGCGTGCGCACCGTTTGCTTGATGAGCGTCGATGAGACAAACATCCACCGCTTGTTGGCGCACACGCTGGCGGCAACGATCGACTCCGTCTTGCCGACGCGCGGCATGCCGCGAATACCGATCAGCTTGTGCCCTTTTTCTTTAAAAATTTCCGCCATAAAATCGACAAGCAAACCGAGCTCATCGCGGACAAAACGGAACGTTTTTTTGTCATCGGCATCGCGCTGGATATAACGGCCGTGGCGAACGGCGAGACGGTCAAGCAGCTTCGGCTGGCGCAGTTTCGTCACCGTAATGTTGTCCATCGTCCGCAAAATCGTCGCCAGCCGCTCAATTTGCTCATTGCTGTCGCAAAGGAGCAGCATGCCGCGGCGCGAGTCCCGGACACCGTTGATCGTCACGATGTTGATGGACAACATGCCGAGCAGCGAAGCGACATCGCCGAGCAGCCCTGGGCGGTTGACATGAATTTCGTACTCCAAATACCATTCCTGCTTGCCCATTCCGTCTCCTCCTTGCCGGTGTCCGCACAAACGCCTTATGCTAAATTCATACTACTATAACCGCAAATGGAAAAGCAACCGAAAAGGAGGAGGAAAAACGCCATTTCCATGCGAAGGAAACAGCAAGGGGATCTGCCCGGCCGGATCGTCTCCAGCGGCGGCCTTGGCCGCATGTTCGGGGCGAAAGCCGCAGCCGGCTTCCAGCAGAAAAGGTGCCCCGCTCTTTCGTTTGGGACACCCCGTTTGCTTGTTCAGTGTTGGCGATGTTGAACGAGCTTCACCATCATATTGGCGAGCGCATGCTGTTCTCTTTCATCGGCTACGCTCCAAAGGTCAGCAAGCACCCGCTCTTCCGGGTTTTTCGGATCGACGTGTTTGGCCAAATAGTCCCCGATTTGATAAGCGACATCGGAGATGACTTGCTGGTTCAATCCTTGTTGCTGCGCCTGCTGCAGACGTTCAGCTAAGAATTCTTTCCATTGTTCAAAGTTGTCCAATACCGACATGTCTATTCCCTCCTTGATGAACGTTTCAAGGATAGTTTGCCTGCCCGAAGCCAAAATATACGTTTAGCCGCCTTAGCGGTCCCGATTGGACAAGAACAAAACGGGCACCAACATCGAAGGTGAACCATCGATGTCACACACCGCTCGGCAGCCTTTTCATTCAGAAAGGTTCCATAGGCAACGTTTGCCCTCCACCTAGGGATGAAAATCCGCGTCAGGCCGGCGTTTGCACGGAAAAAGATCCATGGGCAGTGTGATCTGCCCTCCACCCGAGGATGAAAATCCTGCGCCAGTTCGGCGTTTTCACGCTGATTGTGCAAGGTTTCTCGAATTGAGAAATGGATGGAATCAGCAGTATTTTGCACGAAACACCAGCCCCATAGGCATTTAGCAATGCCAGCCGCCGTTGACGGAAATGACTTGGCCCGTAATGTAGGAAGCGGCGTCTGATAAGAGAAACGCCACCGTTTTCGCCACCTCCTCTGGGGTGCCGAGCCGGCCGACGGGAATTTCATCGACCAGCGCTTGAAGATCTTCGGCGCCTAACGGCCGCAGCATGTCGGTCTCGATCGCTCCAGGGGCGACCGCGTTCACGCGAATGCCGCTTGGGGCCAGTTCTTTGGCGAGCGCTTTGGCAAACGTGTTCTGCCCGCCTTTGGTCATCGAATAGACGGCTTCACAGGAAGCGCCGCACACCCCCCAAATGGAGGAAATGAACATAATATGACCGCGCTTGTTTGCAATCATCGGCGGGAGCAACCGTTTGATCAACAGAGCGGGGCTCGTGACATGAAGATGCACCATGCGCTCAATCAGTTCGTCATTCATATCCGTCAGCAGCCCGTAATAACTGATCCCGCTATTGTAAACGATGGCGTCGATCGGCCGGTCGATTTGCGCGAGCAGCCGATCGACTTCGGAAGGCATCGACAAGTCGGCTTCCACCGGAACGACATGCGTGCCGGCCAATTCTCGCTGCAGCGCATCGACCGGAGCCCGCCTCCGATAGTAATGAAGAAACAGCCCATAGCCGCTTTTAGCCAATTCGCGGGCGATGCTTTGTCCAATCCCCCCGGAAGCGCCGGTAATCAAGGCGTAACGCATAACGTTTCCCCTCCTTTTCCATCCACCCCATTAGTGATTGATGAGCGAGCCGCGTTCACCGCTTCGTATAAACGCCATAGACCGAGCCGTGTTCGCTGAAAAGACCCGCAAATCGCAACTTCCGCGTAATCGGCAAGCCGGCGATATTGCCAAAACCCGCGCCGCGTGGTGCACCCTCCGCGCGATCGACAAGCCGGCGACCGCCGATATTGCCAAGACCCACGAACAGAAGTGCGCCCTCCGCAAAATCTTTCACGGCCTGCGAGAGCGTCTTGCGTCAGACTGGCAAACAGTGGTGCGCCCTCCGCCCCAAGATGAGCATCGCCGTTTTGGGGAATGCTCACGAAAAAAGAGGGCCCGCCAAACAGCGAGGAAACGCCCTCTTCCCGATCAACGGCGCGCATCCGCATCGTCTCGGACATGCGTCCATGTCGCAGACGAACCGGAGCGCAAACCTCTTTATGACTCTTTGGGCACGACTTCGCAAACCGCGAGCTGCGAAGCGCGGAAGCAAGCCGAAGCGACGTCCGCTATCTCATCGATCGTCAGCGCGGAGAGCGCCGGCAAAATGTCAAACAAGCTGGCGCCGTAAAACGCGTAGCGCGTAAACTGGTTGGCGATGTATTCCGGCGAGTTGAGCGCGCGCAAAAAAGCGCCGATCTTTTTCTTTTTCACCCGCTCGATTTCTTCTTTCTTTATGGCGTCGACATCCAACGACAACAGCACCGTTTGAATTTCTGAAGCGAGGCGCTCAGCATCGCGCGTATCGCCGCCGACGAGGGCAAAGCCGAATTCTCGCTCTTCGGTATAATCGTACATGAACGTATCATCGATCAGCCCTTCGCGGTACAGCCGTTCGTAATGCGGTGAGCTTTTGCCGAACAAGTAATCGAGCAGCACGTGAAACGCGAGCTCATGGCGCAGCTTTTGCCCGCCTTCTTTCGGCACGGACGGCGCTTTGATGCCGACAAAACATTTATTCGTCTGCACGTGCATCGGAATGACTTTTTTCTTTTCCGCCACGCCGCTTGGCTCTTCGTACGCAAACCGCTTCACTTCCGGCGCCGGCGGAAACGACTTTTTCGCCTGATTATCGCGGATTTGCTGCATCATTTTTTGCTCATCGACCGGCCCGACGACAAACAACAGCATGTTGCTTGGGTGATAAAACGTTTCGTAGCACTCATACAGCAGCTCTTTTGTAATCTTGGCGATCGATTCGACCGTGCCGGCGATGTCAATTTTGACCGGATGGTTGTGATACATGCTTTCAATGGCGCCGAAGTAAACGCGCCAGTCCGGGTTGTCATCGTACATGCGGATTTCTTGGCCGATGATGCCTTTTTCTTTTTCGACCGTTTTGTCGGAAAAATACGGCGTTTGCACAAAATCGATCAATGTCTCCAAGTTTTTCTCGACGTTGTCGGTGCTTGAGAACAAATAGGCGGTGCGGGTGAACGTCGTAAAGGCGTTCGCGGACGCGCCTTGTTTGCTGAACTGCTGAAACACATCGCCATCCTCTTTTTCAAACAGCTTATGCTCCAAAAAATGGGCGATGCCATCCGGGACGCGTTTCATTTCCGTTTTTCCGAGCGGCACAAACTGATTGTCAACCGAACCGTAATTCGTCGTAAACGTCGCATACGTTTTATGGAATCCTTTTTTCGGCAATATATAGACGTCCAAGCCGTTTTCCATTTTTTCGTAAAACAGCGTCTCGCCTAGCGTTTCATACACCTGTTTTTCCATCGTCCGCCCCCCCTTCCATTCCGGTCAAAAAGTAGACGGTATCAAGCGCCACTTTGCCTGCGACGCGCACCACGTCTTCGCGCGTCACTTGATCGGTGCCGGTCAGCCATTCCTCGATCGAGCGCCGCCGCGTGGAAACGACGTTATGGTACAGCACTTCGACGAGTCCGCGCGGCGTATCGAGCGTCTCAAGCAGCTGATTGCGGATGACCGCTTTCGTCTGCACCATTTCTTCATCGGTGAAATCGCCGTTTTTCATCGCCTGCATCTGTTCATCGATGATGCGGCGCGCCTTCTCGTAATGGGCCGGCTCAATGCCCGACATCACCATCAACAGCCCTTTATGGCTTTCCAGCCGAGAGGCGGCATAGTAGGCGAGGCTCGCTTTTTCGCGGACGTTGATGAACAGCTTCGAGTGAGAAAACCCGCCGAAAATGCCGTTAAACAGCTGCAAGGCGTAGTAATCGTCGTCCTCGTACGTCACGTCAGTCCGATAGCCCATGTTCAGTTTCCCTTGCTTGACATCTTGCCGCTCGATCACTTCGTTCACTTCCCCTCGCGCTTTGGCCGGAGCGAGCGGCGCCTGTGCAGATGGCGAGCGTGTTGGCAAAACGAAGCGGTTCGTGACCGCGTCGAGCACCTTTTCTTCTTCGACGTCGCCGATGACATACAAATCGAGCTCATCGTCCGCCAACGCCTGCTCATAATAGCGATACAGCCCCTCGGCGGTAATGGCATCGACATCTTCGAGCTCGCCGTTCGGCGAGAGGGCGTACGGCTCGCCTTTGCACATTTCCTGCACAAGGCGCATGTTCGCATAGCGCATTTTGTCGTCGTACACCGCCTGAATGCGCTGGCGGAGCGCCCGTTTCTCTTGTTCGACGATCTCAGGGACAAACCGGCCGCCATCGAGCGCCGGGCGAAGCAGCAGATCGGCGAGAAGCTGGAGCGCTTTATCGAAAAGCGCCGGCCGTTCCGGCAAAAACTGTTCATTGGCGACATCGATGCGAATCGTCACCACATGCTGTTCGCCTTTTTTGCTCAAATCGACCTGAAGCGTCGCTCCGTACAGCTCATCGAGATGGGTGCGCAGCGCCTTTACGCTTGGATAGTCAGCGGTGCCGCTTTGCAGCACATGCGGCAGCAGCGCGCGCAACGTCACCGTCTCCTTGGCAAGAGGGGCCTTCATTTTCCAAACGATCGTGTTCGTTTTGTACTTATCGGTCGGAATCGTATGAACGCGTACCGGTCCGACCGCTGTGACTTTTTCGTCGATCAATCCAACTCCTCCTTACTGTTGCCCAAAGTGCGCTACCTTTTTTATTGTAAAACTCCTTAGCAACAATATACCTTTTGGCCAGTGAAAAATGCAAATCATTCCATCCAGTCAAAAACGGCCGTCCGTTGTTCGGACAGCCGTTTTCGTCACCGTTTTCCTTTAATGTATGGCGTGCCGGCTGCTTTGGGCGCTTCCGCCCGGCCGATGAAACCGGCCAACGCCAAAATGGTAAGCACGTAAGGGGCGATAAGCAAGTAAACGGTCGGCACGTTTTTCAACAGTGGAATCGTTTGGCCGACGATGCTCAAACTTTGCGCCAAGCCGAAAAAGAGCGCCGCCCCCATCGCCCCGACCGGATGCCATTTGCCAAAAATCATCGCCGCGAGCGCCATAAACCCTTGCCCCGAGATCGTCGCATGGCTGAAGTCGCGGGAGATGATCGTCGCGTACACCGCGCCGCCCAGCCCGCCGAGCGCCCCGCTGATCATGACGGCGATATAGCGCATTTTGGCGACGTTAATCCCCATCGTATCGGCCGCCATCGGATGTTCGCCGACCGCGCGCAGCCGCAGGCCAAACGGCGTTTTATAAATGACATACCATGATACAAACGCCAAAGCAATGGCAATGTACGACGGCACATAGGCGTTGGAAAACAACAGCGGCCCAATGATCGGGATATCGCTTAATACCGGCACATCCATTTTGTCAAATCCGACTTGAATTTGGTCGGTTTGTCCTTTGCCGTACATTTTTTTCACCAAAAACAACGACAAGCCGAGAGCCAAAAAATTGATCGCCACCCCGCTGACGACTTGATCGGCGCGAAACGTCACCGACGCGACAGCGTGCAGCAAGGAAAAGACAGCCCCGACGATCACGGCCGCCACTAAGGCGAGCCATGGTGTCCATGCGCCCAATCGATCGGCAAACGTCAAATTAAACACAATCCCGACAAACGCGCCGATGGTCATAAGCCCTTCCAGCCCGATGTTCACAACGCCGGACCGTTCGCTGAACACGCCGCCAAGCGCGGTGAAAATAAGGGGGGCCGCAAAGAAAATGGCCGTCGGGATAATCGTCTGCAAGACATCGTACACGCTCACTTACTCCGCCCCCTTTTGTCCACGAGATAACAGCCAGCGGATCATGTAGCTGGATGCGACAAAGAAAATAATGAGCGCGATAATGATATCGACGAGCTCAGTCGGCACGCCGGCGCTTGACGGCATTTCCAGCGCCCCGACTTTCAAGGCGCCAAACAACAAGGCAGAGAGCAAAATGCCAAACGCGTTGTTGCCGCCGATTAAGGCGACGGCAATGCCGTCAAACCCAAGGCCGGTGAATCCGGCTTTCGTAGAGATGTTCCCAAACGTCCCAAGCCCTTCCATCGCCCCGGCGACACCGGCAAAAGCGCCGGAGATGACCATGGCTAAAATGATGTTGGCGCGCACGTTCATGCCGGCGTACTGTGACGCGTGCTGATTGAAGCCGACCGCGCGCAGCTCAAACCCTTTCGTTGTCCGCTCCAACAAAAACCACATGATGAACGCCGCGGCAATGGCGATGAAAATGCCGTAATGCATCGTCGAGTGGTGCGTGATCGCCCCGAAAAACTCGGACTGGAGCGAGGCGCTCGGCTTGACCGGATCTGATTTGAATCCTTCATCCGACAGCACCGAGCGGATGATGGCGTTCGTGACGTGCAAGGCGATATAGTTCATCATGATCGTAATAATGACTTCATGGACTTTCAAATAGGCCTTTAACACGCCGGGAAGCAAGCCCCACAACGCCCCAGCCGCAGCGGCTGCCAAAATGGCGAGCGGCAAATGGACGATTTTGGGCAAATCAAACGACACCCCGACCCAAACGGCGGCGAGCCAGCCGACGATCAGCTGCCCTTCGACCCCGATATTAAACAAACCGGTGCGAAACGCGAACGCTACCGCCAAGCCGGTCAAAATATACGGCGTCGTCTGCCGGATCGTTTCGCCGATATAGTACGTATCGCCAAACGCTCCGTATACGAGAGCGGAAAAGCCAGCGATCGGATTGTAGCCGCTTGCGAGCATCACGATCGAACCGGCAATCATGCCAAGCAAGACCGCCAGCACGGGAATGAAAAGTTGTTGAAGGCGATTGGATTTCATGACGACACACCCGCTTCCTTCCGTTTGCTTCCGGCCATCAACAGCCCGAGCTCTTGCTCCGTCGTCGCTTTCGGATCCACGATGGCGACGATTTTTCCTTCGTAAATGACGGCGATTCGATCGCTGACGTTCATGACTTCATCGAGCTCAAACGAAACGAGCAGCACCGCTTTCCCGCGGTCGCGCTGTTCGATGAGCCGTTTATGAATAAACTCGATCGCTCCGACGTCAAGCCCCCTCGTCGGCTGGGCGGCGATCAACAAGTCCGGATCGCGGTCGACTTCGCGGCCGATGATCGCTTTTTGCTGGTTGCCGCCCGACAACGCCCTTGCTTTCGTATACTCATCCGGCGTGCGCACGTCAAACTCGCGGATGAGCTGGCGCGCTTTTTCGTAAATGGCTTGAAAATTCAACAGACCCCGTTTCGAGTACGGCGGCTTATAATACGTCTGCAGCACCATGTTCTCGCCGATCGGAAAATCGAGCACCAGCCCATGCTTATGCCGGTCTTGCGGAATATGGCCGACACCGGCTTCGATGATTTGGCGCGGCGGCAAGTTCGTAATGTCTCGGCCGTTGAGCCGAATCGTCCCGGATTCTGCTTTGATCAGGCCGGTTATCGCTTCGATCAGCTCCGTCTGCCCATTGCCGTCGACTCCGGCAATGCCGACGATTTCACCGGCGTGCACCGTCAAATTCAACCCATTGACCGCGGCGAGCCCGCGGGCGTCTTTGACGACCAACCCTTCAATTTCAAGCACCGGCGTTCCCGGTTCGGCCGGCCGTTTTTCCGTCGTGAATTGCACCTCGCGGCCGACCATGAGCGCCGCCAGTTCGTTCGGGTTCGTCTCCGCTACATTGAGCGTCGCAATCCCTTTGCCGCGGCGGATGACGGTGACGCGGTCGCACACTTCCATAATTTCCTTGAGCTTATGGGTGATCAAAATAATCGATTTCCCCTCGCGGACAAGGGTGCGCATAATGTCCATCAGCTCGCGAATTTCCTGCGGCGTCAACACCGCTGTCGGTTCGTCAAAAATCAAAATGTCGGCGCCCCGATAGAGCGTCTTTAAAATTTCCACACGCTGCTGCATGCCGACCGAAATGTCAGCGACTTTCGCCGTCGGATCAACGGCAAGCCCGTATCGTTCCGACAGCTCGCGCACCTCCTGCTCGGCCCGCTTGATATCGATCGTTCCCGCCCGCGTCGGCTCGCTGCCTAAAATAATGTTTTCAGTGACGGTGAACGTATCGACCAACATAAAATGTTGATGCACCATGCCGATGCCGAGATCGTTGGCAACGTTCGGGTCGGTGATGCGCACCGGCTTCCCTTTGACGCGGATTTCGCCGCCATCGGGCTGATAAAGGCCAAACAGCACGTTCATGAGCGTCGACTTGCCGGCCCCGTTTTCGCCAAGGAGGGCGTGGATCTCCCCTTTTTTCACTTGCAGCGTAATGTTGTCGTTGGCGACAAACGCGCCAAACACTTTGCGGATGTTGAGCATTTCAATCACGTATTCCAAGCGCTTCACTCCCCATTTCGGCAAGGTCAAAATCACAAAATGAGAGGCGGCAGCGGAACGGCCGCCCTTCATTTCATGATTTTGAAAAAGGCTAGCGCACGCACTAGCCTTCTTTACCGTTGTTCGTCACTTGATCGTCGCAGCGAATTGTTCATACTCTTTCCGGTTTGTCGGGACTTTCACTTCACCTTTAATTATTTTTTGTTTCCACTCATCAACAGCTTTCAAAACGTTTTCCGGAACGTTGCCGCCAGTCGTAGCAACGCGAATTCCGTTTTCGGGCAATCCGTACTCGATCGTTTTGCCGCCCGGGAAGTTTCCGGCTTTCGCCTGTTTCGCCAAGTCATACACCGCCACATCGACGCGTTTTACCATCGAAGTGAGCGTGACGTTGTACGTTTTGTCGCCCACTTTCACTTTTCCTTCCGGCGCTTGGTCTTTGTCGACGCCGATGACCCAAATTTCACGGTTCGGATCTTTTTTCTTCAAGTCTTTCGCTTCTGAGAAGACGCCGTTTCCGGTCGCTCCAGAGGCATGGTAGATGATATCGATGCCAGACGAGTACATGCTCGAGGCGATCGCTTTCCCTTTGTCCGCTTGGTCGAACCCCCCGGCGTATTGCACTTCCACCTTCGCTTTCGGGTTGACGGCTTTGACGCCGGCGCGGAACCCGCTTTCAAACTTCTCGATCAGCGGAATTTCCATGCCGCCCACAAACCCGATTTTGTTCGTTTTCGTCATCAACCCGGCGACCACGCCGACGAGGAACGAACCTTCATGTTCTTTGAACGTGATGCTGGCGACGTTCGGCTCGTTCACCACCGTGTCGACGATGGCGAAATGGTTTTTCGGGTTTTGCTTGGCGACTTCTTTCACCGCGTCGCCCATCAAGTAGCCGATGCCGTAAATCAAATCAAAATCGCTGCGCACGAGTTTGTTTAAGTTCGTGGCGTAGTCGGAATCGCTCGATGACTGCAAGTAGTCATAGCCGCCGCGGCCTTTTTCAAGCCCGTTGTCTTTGCCGAATTTTTGCAATCCTTCCCAAGCCGACTGGTTGAACGATTTGTCGTCGATCCCGCCAACATCGGTGACCATGGCGACGCTGAACGTATCTTTTCCGTTGCCCCCGGCATTGTTTCCCCCTTGACCGCCACAGGCGGCGAGCATCGTGCTGGCGGCAAACAACGTTGACACTAGAAAACCAAGCCGCTTTTTCATCATCCATTTACCCCCTACATAAAAATTGGTTTCTTCGCTTAGTATGGAACTGCCTTTCTGCTTCTATGTACCCGTTTTCACCTCCTTAAAAGCCAAACCGCTTCCGCATGACATGGAAGCTGAATTTGTCGGAGCGAAAATAGTTGATCGAATAAAAAATGGCTTCGTCGTTTTTATCGAAATGCATTTGTTTCAAAACAAGCAAAGCCGTTTCCGGGTCGCATTGCAAAATCGGCGACACTTTTTCGTGATAGCCGAGCGGCTCGATGCGCGCGACCGCATAGGCGATGTCGCGATGCGCTTGGCTGTGCAGGCTTTCAAACAGCGATTCCTGCTCATACGAAATGCCTCTTGGCAAATATTTGCACAGAATTTTGTCGATGCAGTAAACGACCGGCTCGCCATCGGCCGTACGCACCCGCTCGATCAGCAATAAACCCTCGTCCGGCCCACATTGAAAGCGGCGCATGTCGTCCTCGGTCGGCTGCTGAATCGAAGAGGACAAAAAAATCGTCCCCGGTTTGCGCCCGGCTTGGCGGATCATATCGGTCACGCTTGAGAGCTGCTCGATGCCGGACGTAAACAGCGGACGAGCATTGACAAACGTTCCGACGCCATGGCGGCGAATGATGACGTTTTCTTCTTCGAGCACCCGAAGCGCCTCGCGCAGCGTCGCCCGGCTGACCCCGAGCTGCTTGGCCAGTTCAAACTCAGACGGCAGTTTTTGCTTTTCTTTGTACACTCCTGTTTCGATATCCCGTTTTAAGCGATCGATCACTTGCAAATACAGATGGCGGCTGTCTGCTTTGATTGACATGACAATGTCCTCCACGTTTCCGCTAAAGATCAGACCTCTGACATTAGACATATAACCTTTTCGAAAATACTATATCACGTTTTCTTGGGCAAATAAATAGGCGATATCAAATTTTGTCGAAGAAAAAGAAACAGGCTTGATAACGCTTCCAATAAGATGCATCATAAGGCGGGCGGCGCTGATTTTTGCCCGCCTTATTCGGTTTAGGATGTCTTTTTGATGTCCTCTTTCGACCACAGCACCGCGCGCGGTTTGCTTCCTTCATACGGCCCGACGACGCCGCGCTCTTCCATGGCGTCGATCAAGCGGGCGGCGCGGTTGTAGCCGATGCGGAAGCGGCGCTGCAGCATCGAAACGGACGCGCTCTGCATTTCGACCACCAAGCGGACGGCCTCGTCGTACAAGTCGTCATCAAGGTCGCCGGCCGATGGCTCGCCGTCCTCGACCATCATTTCTTCATAGTATTGCGCTCGCTGCTGGCCGATGACGTACTGAACAACGTCTTCGACTTCTTGATCGGAAACGAACGCCCCTTGCACGCGCACCGGTTTGGAAGCTCCCATCGGCAAAAACAGCATGTCGCCGCGCCCGAGCAGCTTTTCCGCTCCGCCCATGTCCAAAATCGTGCGCGAATCGATTTGCGACGAGACGCTAAAGGCGATGCGCGACGGGATGTTCGCCTTAATGACACCGGTGATGACATCAACCGATGGCCGCTGGGTGGCGATAATCAAATGGATGCCGGCCGCCCGTGCCATTTGCGCCAAGCGGGTGATGGCTTCCTCAACATCCGATGACGCCACCATCATTAAATCCGCTAGCTCGTCGATGATCACGACGATGTACGGCAAGAGCGGCTGCTGTTCCGGCACCGTTTCGTTCTGCTGGCGGATCTGTTCGTTATACCCTTCAATGTTGCGCGTGCCGGTGTGGGAGAACAGCTCGTAGCGGCGCTCCATTTCTTGGACGACTTTTTTCAGCGCTTGGGCCGCTTTTTTCGCATCGGTGACGACCGGCGTCAGCAAATGAGGAATGCCGTTATACACGCTCAGCTCGACCATTTTCGGGTCGATCATCATCAGCTTGACTTCATGCGGCTTCGTGCGCATAAGCAGGCTGACGATGATGCCGTTGATGCAGACGCTCTTGCCGCTGCCGGTCGCGCCGGCGATTAATAAATGTGGCATTTTGTTCAGTTCCGCCGCCACGACTTCTCCGGAGATGTCGCGGCCAAGCGGAATTAAAAGCTTCGCTTCCGCCTTGGTATGCTCAACGGCTTCCAGCACCTCGCGCAGCGAGACGGTCGCGATTTCTTCGTTCGGCACTTCAATGCCGATCGCCGATTTGCCGGGAATCGGCGCCTCGATGCGGATGTCTTTTGCCGCCAACGCGAGCGCCAAATCGTCGCTTAAGCTGACGATTTTGCTCACTTTCACCCCGACGTCCGGATACACTTCGTACTTCGTCACCGCCGGACCGAGATGCACTTGCGTCACTTTCGCCTTGACGCCAAAGCTTTGGAACGTTTTTTCCAGTTTGCGGGCGTTGGCGTAAATGTTGGCATGGTCGGCCGACTGCCCGGCCGGTTTCGGCAAGCGGAGCAAATCGAGCGGCGGCAAGTCGTAGTTCGTATTTTCATGGGCGGAAAAGGCCAACGGCGGCGTCGGCTTCCCTCTGTCCCCACCATCTTCCGCCCGTTCGCTCTCCTCTTCCGGCTCAGCCGCCGAACGGACAGCGGCAAAATCGGAGATGATCGGGGGCGGAGACAGCATTTCCTCTTCCAGCTCCGCCGCTTCCGCCGACTCCTCCTCAGGCCGGGCCGCGCGCCGCGTCCGCCGGCTTTGGCTGCGGTTCGCTTTACCCTTCCTTCCCGCTCGCCATTGCTTCACATCCTCAAGAAACGCCCGCCATTCTTGACGAACAACCGATGCGGCAAGTCCGATCCATCGGCCGGCTGTGTCACGCAGCGGCTTTCCGGTGAGGATGATCAAGCCAACGAGAAACAAGAGGAAACAAATCCATTTCGTCCCAGTTGAATCAAACAGCTGATAACTGGCGGCAAACAGCAGAGCGCCTACCATCCCCCCGCCTAAATCGGCATCGGCCGTCTTGCCGCTCGCTTCATTCCAAAACAAGGCCCACGTCGTCCGTATGACGCTCGGATCCCACTGTCCGCGACGCGACATCAGCGCAAACAGCCTGTCATGGCTTAAAAGCAGGAGCGCCGCCGCGATGACCGCCACGCCGACAAACGGGCGGCTCGTCCATGACGGCCACTGCCGCTGCCAGATAAGCGCCGCTGATAACGCCAAAAGGCCGATCAACAATAGCATGTACCATTCGCCGAAAAAAAAGCGGCTGATGAGCACGAGCGTTTCCCCAACGAGCCCAAGGCGGGCCATCGCCACCACGGCCACGGCGAGCAAGCTAAGGCCGATCAATTCAAAGCGAACGGTTTCCACCCATGACTGCCCTTTTGGCCGTTTTCCTTTTTTTCGTCGCTTTCGTTTCGCCATGTTTCGTTCACTCCAACATCTTTTCAGTGGCAAAGCCGGAAAAAAGCAGCCAACAATGGCTGCTTTTTCTGTTTGTCTACTATTATACCATGAATGGCGAAACAATTCATTACGATGTTGCCGCTGAAGCGGGAAACCGGGCCCCCGGAGCGTATTTCGCCTCTAAAAAGTGGTAAGGGTTGGTGCTTAAATTTTGCACGATTTCATACTCGCCGGTTTCCGTGGCTTGCACAAGAAACGGGATGCCGTCATAATACACCAATTTCTGCTTTTCGTACGCCGCCCTATCGGTGGGGAACACTAAATGCTCGGGCATCATCGTATACAAAATCATTGAACGATCTTCCCTTCGCCGCTTTTTTTCATCTCAATCAGCTCGCGCAGCTTCGCCATCGCTTGCGACACGCCGCCCACCTCGTCGATCAGCCCGTACCGGACGGCGTCGGGTCCGACGACGTTCGTGCCGATGTCGCGCGTCAAATTGCCTTTGGAAAACATGAGCTCTTTAAATTTTTCCTCACTGATCTTCGAATGTTTCGTCACGAAACGGACGACGCGCTCCTGCATTTTATCCAAATACTCAAACGTCTGCGGCACCCCGATCACAAGCCCGGTCAGACGGATCGGGTGGATCGTCATCGTCGCCGTCTCGGTGATGAACGAATGGTCGCACGAAACGGCAATCGGCACGCCGATCGAATGGCCGCCGCCAAGCACGATGGAAACGGTCGGTTTCGACAGCGACGCAAGCATTTCGGCGATGGCGAGCCCGGCTTCGACATCGCCGCCAACAGTGTTCAAAATGACAAGCAGCCCTTCGATTTTCGGATTTTGCTCAATGGCGACGATCTGCGGAATGACATGCTCGTATTTCGTCGCTTTGTTTTGCGGCGGCAGCTGAATATGGCCTTCAATTTGGCCGACGATCGTCAAGCAATGAATGTTCGTATCGAGTTCCATTTGCGGAACGTTCGTCTGCCCGAGTTGGGTGATGGCGGCGGTTGCTTCCTCGGTCTTTGTCTCCGGCTGTTCGCCCTCGGCTTCCGCTTGGAAATAACGCTCCTTCTCCATTGTTTCGTCTCCTTTCTTGTCGGTCATACGTTTAGTATGGCCGAAAAAAGAAAGAAAAATGCCGGCAACAACCGACCGTTCCCAGCATTTTTCGTTGGACTTTGAGCATGATTGCATTATACTTCCATTTTTATTTCAGTAAGTAACTCGGGATAGCACACGAAAACAAAATAAAATAAGTATTAAAACGTAATTTAGCAAAAGGCCGGTAAACGAAATAAAATAAGCTAGTGGGAAAAATTGTGGTCAATGTGGTAAAAGCGCAAAGGTTACGCCCGGCACCTCAAGGTGGATGTCGATCCGATCCAACAGCGGCTCTGACAAACGGGCGCGGTATCGCTGGATTTGCGGCGGCATGCAGGCACACTGCCGCTGTTCCCGCGAGCCGAAAAATCCGCAGAGGCACGCGTGAAGATAACAACCTAGAACTTGCGATTTACAGGGAAACTTCAACGTCACCTGCATTGCCAGAAGATGGTACACCCAGTGGGCGCATAAGACGTGCTCGTTTAGTGAAAAACATGTTGCTTGTCGATCTGCTGCTGCAACCGGTCTCAATGTCCGTTCTCTTCGTCTGGCCGAACACAACAAGTCAACAGTAAACCCGCCTAATCTTAGAAGATGATCTAAAGCTTTGGGGGTATCAATCGCTTACCTTGGTTGTTTTGAGAACCTTCCGGAACATACACTAGGCCAGCGGATCAAGAAGGCTCGACTGTATCATGGATATAACAAAAGAGAATTTGGAGAGATTTTTGGGTTGAGCACGAGGATAATATGATGAGTACCGGCCTTCTGAAAAATATATGAAGCGTCTTGATACATTCTTTAGCTATCTTTCATTAACATCAAACCGCCCCTCGGATGTTGAAAAAGGCTTGTACGAGAATCGGTCTTCGACAAAAAGACAGGAGGTTGCGGCTACTGCCACGCAACCCCTCAATGCACTCAGGAAAATCATTTTTCGGGCTTCCAACAATCTTAGGTACTGGGTACGCTCGCATCCGTCCGGGGTCAAATGGAATAAGCAGCGATTGGAACAAGTCGGGATCGTATTTCTCCCGATCGAGCCATAGGTCTTCATCCTCTGGCCACAAAATCACCGGCATCCGGTCGCTGTGTCTATTTGGCTTGGATCGACCAGTCGATGACTTTATAGGTGTTCCCCTTCTTTTTCAGTTGAATAACCCACTTCTCCCGATAGGTATCAAATCGTTCCATCCGGTCGGCGTAGTCGTTGAACCGGTCAAATTCGGGCAACTTGTTGCGAATGATGGTGACCTCAACCTGGGTCGGACTGCATTCCTTCAGTGGTTGTACCGGATCGTAACACACGATTTGCCTGATGTCATTGCTTGTATTCTGCAGACGAGGATGTTGTTTCCACTTTTGCATTGCCTTGTCTCCCTCGATCCACTTCAGCAGTTCCTTCGGGTCACGGTGAAAGTAGCTTTCGACAAATTCGTAAACGACCCGGATTTTTTCATTTTTTGCCAAAGGTGCAGGAGCATTTTGTTGGTAGAAATGGTACAGACGCCGATAATACTGTTCAGACTCATCCATGTATTCATTCATTTTCAGAATATTTTCCTTGGACGCATAGGGAGTCGGAGCATCCGCATGTACGACGGGAGACGGGGTGTGACTCCAGACATATGTCAGCAGATTGCTCCCTCCTATCGCTAGGCACCATGCCATGACCCCGATCCATTGTTTGCGTTTCATATGAGTTGACCTCCCTAGTTTGTCAGGCTGCCATCATCCTGAATGATCCGTTTGATTTTCATCACGTTTTTACTCCAGATATAATCCAGCTTGTCAATTCTGACATTGGCGGATGACCCGGTTCCCCCTTCGTGGATGTACAAATGATTGCCGTTGGTATCTTTTCCTGCGTATATCGCCACATGATCCACTTTTTTGTCCTGATCCCAGTCAAAGAAGATCAGATCCCCGATTTTCAAATTGGTTTCATCAGGTGTTTTGCCTTTTGTCACTTCGCTGCCCCGTTTGATCTGGTCAGATGTGGTCCGGCCGATGTTTATATTCAATTCCGTCAAATATACAGACGAAGTAAAACCGGAGCAATCCATCGATTTGGGTGTCACCTTGTTTAGGTTGACTGTACCCGCACCGGGTTGAGCATACGGGATTTTCCCCACCCAGCGCTTGGCCTGACTCAGAATTTTGCCGCGAAGTTCATCTCCTTTGTTTTCTTTGGCTGTCGCAGTCGCGACTGCCTCTGCCGCATCCAGCTTCGCCAGCAGCGAGGCTTGATAGAGCGCTTGCGCCTGTCTGCTGATCTGCACGGCATCGGCCGAATCCTTTGCGCTTCCCCCTGTTGCCAGTCCCGCTTCTTTGCTGGAAAGTACGCGCTCGGTCTGGAGCGTACGTTGATTGGCTTGATAGGAAACCAGTTGGAACGTGGCCGGTTGGCTGCGAATAGACGTCATCCCCAAACAACTCCTTTATTTCAAATTTTTCCTCAATTGTAAGTTTACTATATTTATAGAGTTAAGTCAATAAGAATGAAGTTACCCACACCATTCTAGGAAGAGGGGATTTTGAAATGGCTCAATACCAGATTACCGTAGATTCGCAACTTTTGCATCAGCTTTTTCTCGGCCATTAGAATAGATGTGAAATGAATAATAACATTCGAAAACTCCGAAAAGAACGTGGCATACACGGGACGCACATCGCTAAAATGTTAAACATTACCCCTACGTTTGGTGAGATTGAACGCGGAAAGAAAAGATTGCGTGCGGATCTGGCCTCCCGAATCGCTGGGATTTTTGGAGTAACCGTAGATTATCTCTTGGGCCTCTCTGACGATCCTAATGGAAATGCGTCTGCAACCTCTACTCCCGAAAAACATAATCCATACGCTCTCACTTCTAAGGTGCCGGTGATTTAGTGCAAAACACCGTTAAGTTCGACCTATTTCTCAATTAGAGAAACCTTGCAGAATCGGTTTTCTTTTCTTAACGAAAATATCTCCGATTGGTGGTGACATCGTTTTTCCACCAGCCTTCTAAAGAAGAACGTGACATCGCAAAAGACCTCGAAAAAATCATGGAAAATCTGGAAAACGGTAATGCTCTCGCTTTCCATGATGAGCCGCTCGACGAAGAGACAAAACGACTTCTGCAAATATCGCTTGAAAACTCCATGCGGTTAGCGAAGGAGCTCGCAAAGAAAAAATTTATCCCTCGCAAACAGAAGTAGCAGTCGGAGGGGGGATCGTTGGATGTCAAAAACGATTAAGCAGATCGTATCTGAATTGATCAGAAAGTACAGAACCAACGCCCCCTTTGTGATCAAGATTTTCACCTTGCTTGCAAACACGCAAATGTACCTAGAATACGATTCCATGACCTTCGGCACACACATGCCACAATTCTCCTGCAACTCGGAGAAAATCCCAAGGTCGTAAGCGAACGATTAGGATATGCTGATATTACGATCACACTGAATACCTATGTTATGCCATCGATGCAAAAGAGCTTTGCCAGAAACTTTGACTTGGCTGTCAAACAGGTTAGAAGCAAATCGCTTTAGCATCGTAAAGGTGGTCAATATGTGATCAAAGGACGATTTAAAAAGTAAAAAAAGAGCCGAAAACCTTGACATATCAAGATTTTGCGACTCAAGTGTGGCAAGAAGAATTACACTTCCATAATAATCGGTAAAATCATTGGCCTCCGCTTTGTTTTTTCAAATAAAAATTGGCTGAGCGCTTCACGGATGTTCGCTTTCAGCGACGACCATTCGAGCATGTAGGATTCAAGGCAGCGCTCGATGATCGAAGCCACCATCTTCTCCGCTTCCTCAAGCAACGTCTCCGACTCGCGCATATAAACAAATCCGCGCGAAATGATTTCCGGTCCCGCCGCGATCGTTTTCGCTTCTTTATTCAGCGTGACGACGGCGATTAAAATGCCGTCTTGCGACAATAAGCGCCGATCGCGCAGGACGATGTTGCCGACATCGCCGATGCCAAGCCCGTCAATTAAAATGTTGCCGTACGGCACTTTGCCGCCGGAACGGGCGACGCCGCCGCGAAACTCGATCACTTCGCCTTTGTCGATCAAAAACGTCCGCTCTTCCGAGATGCCGACCGCTTTCGCCAGCCGAGCGTGCGCCTTTTGCATCCGGTATTCCCCGTGGACGGGGATGAAGTACTTCGGGCGCATGAAGTTGAGCATCAGCTTTAATTCTTCTTGGCAGCCATGCCCCGATACGTGCACTTGCCGATCGCGGTAAATGACGTTCGCCCCGGCGCGGTACAAGGCGTCAATCGTTTTCGCAAACCCGAGTTCATAGCCCGGCATGACGGACGCGGCGACGATGACGGTATCGCCTTCCTTGATGTTCACGTGCTTGTTCGTTTGGCGCGCCATCCGCCATAGCGCGCTCATCGGCTCACCATGCCCTCCGGTGGTCAAAATGACGAGCTCGCGGTCATGGTAGCGATCGAGATCGTGGGCCGAGATCGTCACCTTGTCTGGAACGTGCAAATAGCCAAGGCGCACGGCGATGTCCATCACTTTGTGCAGCGTTTTGCCGATCACCGCCACTTTGCGCCCGGACTCGTGCGATGCATAAAGCACCTGTTGGATGCGGGTAATGTTTGAGGCGTAGCAGGCGACGAATACCCGCCCTGGCGCATGGCCGATCACGTCGGCGATTTCATAGGCAACGGCCGTGTCGGAACCGCTGTAGCCCGGACGCTCGGCGTTTGTGCTGTCCGACAGCAAGCAGAGCACCCCTTGTTCGCCGATTTGCGCGATTTTGCCCAAATCGGTGCGGCTGTTGCCGTAGGGCGTCTGGTCAAACTTAAAATCGCTCGTGTACACGATCGCGCCTTGCGATGTTTGCAAGCTGATGCCGACCGAATCGGGAATGCTGTGAATCGTGCGGAAAAAGGTGACCTTGGCTTTGTCAAACACGAGCTCGACATCCGGGTGGATTTCGTTCAGCTTGGCGCCCGACACTCCTTGTTCCTTCAGCAACGCCTCTGCCAATCCGATCGTCAGCTTCGTTCCGTAAACCGGAACGGACAGCTGCTTGAGCACGTAGGCGATCGCACCCATGTGCTCCTCATGCCCATGGGTGAGGAAAATCGCCTGAATGCGGTGCTGCCGTTCAACCAAATAGGTGATGTCGGGGATCACCTTGTCGATGCCGAGCATTTCATCTTCTGGGAACATCACCCCGGCATCGATGACAAAAATGTCCTCGTCCAATTCGACGACATACATGTTCTTGCCGATTTCCCCTACTCCCCCTAGGGCAAAAAGGCGTATTTTCTCTACCGGCTTTATTTTTGATTTCAAGGCTGCGTCCTCCCAATCATGATGCTAACCCGCTCAAAGTCACTTGCTTTTATTATAACGAATCGATGTTGAGAAACACAAGATGGCTAATGCGCCAACCGCTGGATTTCTCACCAGCGAAAAGCGCCCTCAACGCCCGCCAAGGAGACGTTGAGGGCGCTCGGTTACGACAGAGCAGAAAGCAGGCGCTGAAGCTCGTTCCGTTCCTGTTCCGTGAGCGGGACGAGCGGAAGACGAACCGCGCCGACATCCAGCCCACAAAGCTGCAGCGCCGTTTTCACCGGCACCGGGCTTGGAGCGGCAAACAACCCTTTCATGAGCGGCAGCCATCTGCAGTGCAGCGCCGCCGCCTGCTGGTGGTCTCCAGCTTGGAAGGCGCGAATCATTCGCTGCATTTCATCGCCGATGATGTGCGAAGCGACCGAGACCACGCCGGCCCCCCCGATGGCGAGCACCGGAAGCGTCAAGCTGTCATCGCCGCTATAAAGCAAAAAATCGTCCGGGGTCCGTTCAATGATTTCGGCCATAGCGTCCAAATTGCCGCTCGCCTCTTTGACCGCAACGATGTTCGGGATTTCCGCCAGCCGGATGACGGTTTCCGGAGCGAGGCTAACCGCTGTGCGGCCCGGGACGTTATAGAGCATCACCGGCAGCGATGTGCTTTCGGCAATCGCTTTGAAATGCTGGTACAACCCTTCTTGGTTCGGTTTATTGTAATACGGCGAAACGAGCATGACGGCGTCGACGCCCGCCTCTTCCGCCCGCTTGGTCAGCTCGATCGAAGCGCGCGTATTGTTCGTCCCCGTCCCGGCAATGACCGGCACGCGGCCGTTGACGACGGCGACGACATGGCGAAAGAGCGCCAGTTTTTCTTCGGTCGTCAATGTTGGCGATTCGCCGGTCGTGCCGGCGACGACGAGCGCATCCGTGCCATGGTCGAGCAAATAGTTGACCAGCTCCGTCGTTTTCGGCAAATCAAGATTCCCTTTTCGGTCAAACGGCGTGACCATCGCCGTTACGACGTTTCCGAACTGAATCACGGTTTTCACTCCTCACTCCAAATCGCTTCGTCTCCTCCCGCCTCAGATAGACAAAAGGCGTCATGGAGAGCGTTGACCGCTTTTTCCATATCTTCCTCTTTCACTAACACCCAAATGGTCGTATGGCTGTCAGCCGATTGTAAAATTTGAATGCCTTGTTCTGACAAGGCGGTGACGATTTTCGCCGTCACCCCGGGCACGCCGGCGATGCCGGCGCCGACGACCGATACTTTGGCGCAACGCGGCGTCACGGCCGGTTCATAACCGATGCGGCGCAAAGCAGCAATCGCTTTGTCCGTCATCTCGCCGCTGACTGTGTAGATAACGCCGTATGGGGAAATATTGATAAAATCGACGCTGATCCCTTCGTGGGCCATCGCCTGAAACACGTCCGACTGCAGCTCATAATGCCCTTCTTTCGCCAGCACTTTAATTTGCGTGACGTTGGCGACATGGGCGATGCCCGTCACTAGCCGCTCCCGCACGTCGCTCCCCTTTTGCGGACGAATCGAGGAGGTGACAAGCGTTCCCGGCGCATCCGAATACGTCGAGCGGATGCGCAGCGGCACTTTCGCCTGCATAGCGATTTCGACCGCGCGTGGGTGAATGACTTTCGCCCCTTGATACGCCATGTTGCAAATTTCCGTATAGGTGACAACCTCAAGCGGTCGGGCGTTTTCGACAATGCGCGGATCAGCGGTCATGACGCCGTCGACATCGGTGAAAATATCGACCCGCTCGGCGTTTAGCGCCGCGCCGAGCGCCGCCGCCGATGTGTCGCTGCCGCCGCGGCCGAGCGTTGTGACATCGCCGTTTTCCGCCATCCCTTGAAAGCCGGCCACGACAGCGACATCGTGCTGTTCAAGCGCCTCAAGGAGGCGGTCGCAGCGCATCTCGACGATTTTGGCGTTCGTATAGTCGCTGTTCGTGCGGAATCCGGCTTGCGCGCCCGTGAACGCCGCCGCTTTGATGCCGTGGGCGTTCAACAAGTTGCTGAACACGACGCTGGAGATGATTTCTCCGCACGCCATGAGCAAGTCTTGTTCGCGCTTTGTCACATGATGCTCGGAGCCGCCGATCAGGCTAAGAAGCGTGTCGGTCGCGTACGGATCGCCGTATCGGCCCATGGCCGATACGACGACAACGACTTTGTAGCCGTCTTCAAGCGCCTTTTCAATGTGGCGGCGCGCCATGTTTCGCCCGCGTTCATCGCGGACGGACGTGCCGCCGAACTTTTGGACGATGATTTTCATGGTAACACCTCGACGATTGGATAAACTTTCCCGGCCTTCGCTGCGAGGAAGGCGGGGCCTCCGTCAACCATCCGATTCGCCGGCCCATCCTTGGGCGTCCGCCTTGTGTCAGGCGGACGCCGCGCCGCGTTGAGGCGGGAGATGCCGTGAAAAAACGGCGTTATATCAACCCGAGCTTTTGTAAATGTTCCGCGATTTGCACCGAGTTCGAAGCCGCCCCTTTCAGCAAGTTGTCGGCGACAATCCAGAGGTGGAAGCCGCGCGGATGATCCAAATCGCGGCGGATGCGGCCGACAAACACATCATACTGGCCGACGCAATGGACCGGCATCGGATACAGCTGTTCGCTCGGATCATCTTGAAGCACGACACCCGGCGCCTCGCGAAGCACCTCGTGCAAGTCGGCAACGGTGACGCCGTCTTGCTCAACTTCGATGTACACCGATTCCGAGTGCCCGCTCGCCACCGGAATGCGCACGCACGTTGCCGCCACTTTCAGCTCGGGCATGTGCATAATTTTTTTCGTTTCGTTGATCATTTTCATTTCTTCAAATGTAAAGCCGTTGTCTTGGAACTTATCGATTTGCGGTATGGCGTTGAACGCAATCGGGTAATGCTTTCGGTCCGATTTCACTGGCAAAATGTTCGCCTCGACCGGCTTCCCTTCGAGCACCGCTTTCGTCTGCGCATGCAGCTCTTCGATCGCCTGCGCCCCGGCCCCGGAGACGGCTTGGTACGTTGAAACGATCACGCGCTCTAAGCCAAACGCTTTCCGAATCGGCTCCAACGCCACGACCATTTGGATCGTCGAGCAGTTCGGATTGGCGATAATGCCGTTATGCCACGTCAAATCGCTTCCGTTCACTTCCGGGACGACAAGCGGCACGTCTTCATCCATCCGAAAGGCGCTCGTATTGTCGATGACGACCGCCCCGCGCCGCACCGCTTCCGGCGCCAATGCCTTCGATACCGCCCCGCCGGCGCTGAACAAGGCGATGTCCACCCCTTCAAAGCGCTCGGGCGATGCCGCTTGCACCTCAATTTCCTCGCCGCGGAACCGCATTGTTTTGCCAGCCGACCGCTCCGATGACAACAAAGTCAATGTTCCAACCGGAAAGTTCCGATCCTCAAGCGTCCGCACCATTTGCTGCCCGACGGCCCCCGTTGCTCCGACGACAGCGACATGATATTGCTTTTGAGCCATCCACCATTCTCCTTCCACATCGTCACTCTAAGAAGTGAATTCATAGTCTTTATTTTATCACATTCCGCTGTGGACGAGAGAACATTTTTATGCGCCGCTTTGATTTTTGATTCAGTTGTAGCGGAAGCGTTCAATGACCACCGGCTGCAGCTGTTTTCCTTCCAGCGCGGCGAGCACCGTGTCGCGCAACAGCGGCATGTAGGCGACCATCGAGTTTGGCTTCGCCTGCGGGGCGTCTTGGCCGAACGGAATAAAGTAAATGTTTTTCGCCGCCATCAGCCGCATCAAGTTGACGCCGTTTAAGCCGAGTGCATCGTTTGTAGAAATGCCGAGCACGACCGGGCGGTGATTGCGCATCGTCGCTTTCGCCGCCATCAGCACCGGGGAATCGGTCATGGCGTTGGCCAGCTTGCTCATCGAGTTGCCGGTGAGCGGAGCGATCACCATGCAGTCGAGCGGAATTTTCGGCCCGAGCGGCTCCGCTTTGACGATCGTATCAATCACTTCGTTTCCCGTCAACTGTTCGAGTTTTTTCACCCATTCCTCCCCTTCGCCGAAACGGGTGTTAGTCGTCTTAACGGTGTACGTAACAATCGGCAACACTTCAGCCCCTTCATGGACAAGTTTTTCAATTTCGGGAAACACCGCATCATACGTGCAATGCGACCCGGTGAGGCCAAAGCCGATTCGTTTTCCTTTCAGGCTGTTTGCGCTCATCGTTTGTTCTCCTCCCGTTTTTGCCAATCTTCATACAAAAGCTGCGCCAAAACGTTGGCGATGATTTGTCCGGCTGTTTTCGGCGCGACGATCCCGGGCAGCCCGGGCGCTAAAAAGGCTTTCACGCCGCGTTTTTCGGCGTAGCGAAAGTCGGTGCCGCCCGGTTTGGACGCCAAATCGATGATCAGCGTATGGGCCGGCATTTTGGCGATCACGCTCGCCGTGACAATCAAATGCGGAATCGTGTTGATGCAGACGTCAATATCGCGCACTTCTTTTTCCAAATCGTTTAGGTGAAACGGCACGAGCCCCATTTCGGTAATGCGGGCGAGATGCTCCGACCGGCGCGCCCCGACTTTCACTTTCGCCCCTAGGGCGGCAAACGTCCGGGCAACGGTCATGCCGACGCGCCCGAGCCCTAAGACGGCGACGCGCGAGCCGTGAATCGTAAAATCGGTGTGCTGAATGACCATCATCACCGTGCCTTCGGCGGTCGGAATGGAGTTGTAGATGGCCACATCATCGCGCGCAAACAGCTGCACGTGCTTACGTTCGGTCTTTCTCACCAGCTCATCCAAATACGAGTTGCTGATGCCGGAGTAAATGGTGCAGCGTTGGGCCGTTCGTTTCACCATTTCTTCGGTGAATGGAATCGGTTCTTGGGCGAACACGCTGTTTACTTTTCCATCCAACGTCGTGCCGTGAACCGGCAAAATAATAGCATCCAAATCAGGAAAATCGACTTCGTCAATCGGCAGCTTCACGGCCCCGGTAAAATGATGGGCCAGCTGGTCAAAGCCAACGAGCGATAACTTGGCATCCAATTCCACGAGTTTGCGAATGACTTCCAGCTGCCTCGCATCACCGCCGATGATGGCGACATGCATTCCTGTCAGCATCATGTTGTACGCTCACCTTCTTTGTTGGCAAACTGCTTCATTTCTTTTCCCATCTTATGTCGGGGGAAAACCATGGGTGAATGACCCGGCGGGAAAAAATGGGCGTCATCATCGCGACGCCGGGCTGCAACAGTCATGTTTTGCCGTTCCGTTTCTATACATAGAATAAAGGGACAAAAAGGAGGGAATCGACGGTGAGGCTGAGCGAACTAAGCGGCAAAGAAATCGTGGATGTCAGAAGGGCCGAGCGGCTCGGGGTGCTCGGACAAACGGATTTGGAAATCAACGAGCAAACCGGGCAAGTGGAGGCGCTCCTTATTCCGACAGGAAAATGGTTCGGGCTGCGGAAAGACCATCAAGAAATTCGCGTGCCGTGGAACTATATCCGCAAAATTGGCTCCGATATGGTGATGATCGACATTCCCGAAGAATAAGAGACAAAAAAGAAAAAAGCTAACCACCTCAGGAAAAGGTCGTTAGCTTTTTTACGCCCGTTTATGAGCGAAGCGGACGCGGCAGCACGCCGTCCGGGCTGATGAGGGCGAGCGCGTAATCGTCGGTGAACACCGTGCGCGCCAGCTCGTTCACTTTTTCCACCGTGACGCTCTCAATCTCCTCAATGATTTCGTCAAGCGAGCGATGGCGGCCAAGGAGCAGTTCGTTTTTGCCGTTGCGGCTCATCCGGCTGTTCGTGCTTTCCAGTCCGAGCATCAAACTTCCCTTCATTTGTTCTTTGCTGTTATGCAGCTCTTTTTCGGTAATGCCGCCTTCTTTTAATTGCTGGATCGTTTCTTGAATCGTCGCAAACAAAACATCGAGCTGCTCGCTCCCGGTGCCGGCGTAAATGGCGAGCAATCCGCTGTCTTGGTAGGCGGAATGGTACGAGAACACCGAATACGCCAATCCGCGCTGTTCGCGCACTTCCTGAAACAGCCGGCTGCTCATGCTGCCGCCTAAAATGTTGTTTAAGATGAGGAGTGGGTACGCGTCCGGATGACCGATCGGCAGCCCGTTGAACCCGATGCACACATGCGCCTGTTCGACGTCTTTTTTGCGCGCCATCTTTTGCGGCGCAAACGACGGCGTCCCTGGAGAAGGCGACCGATTCGCTGCCGTGAACGAGCCGAAATAGCGCTCGATCTCGTCGATAAACCGCTCATCCACGTTGCCCGCCACCGAAACGACAACGCGATCCGGCGTGTAGTAATCGGCCATATACTGGCGCAGCGTATCGCCGGTAAACGTGCGCAACGTCTCTTCCGTGCCTAAAATCGGATAGCCGAGCGGGTGGTTCGCGTAACACGCCTTGCCGAGCAAATCGTGGACGATGTCATCGGGCGTGTCTTCGTACATTTTGATCTCCTCGAGCACAACGTTGCGTTCTTTGTGGAGCTCATCTTCCACAAACGTTGAGTGGAAAAACATATCGGCGAGCATGTCAAGCGCCAGCGGGGCATGTTCATCCAACACTTTGGCGTAGTAACACGTATACTCCTTCGAGGTAAAGGCGTTCACTTGCCCGCCGATGCTGTCGAACGCTTCGGCGATGTCTCGCGCCGTGCGCGTGGTTGTTCCTTTAAAAAACATGTGCTCCAAAAAATGCGAGATCCCGTTGTTTTGTTCTGTTTCGTTGCGCGATCCTGTGCCAATCCATACGCCGATGGCTACCGATCGAACCGTCGGGATTTGCTCGAGCACGATTCGCACACCGTTTTTGCACGTATATTTGTTAATCAACTCCATGTTCCTCCTGTTTGTTTGCCAGTCTTTTCTCATCGAATAAGGCCGTCAAGCTGCCTAACGCGTAACCTTGGCGTTTGATTGAGACGATCAGCTCATCGAGCGCCGCCGCCGTCGGCATCGTCGGATGCATTAACACGATGGCGCCGGGATGGATGTTCGCTGCCACCCGTTTCACTATAACAGATGGGGCTGGTTTTTGCCAATCAATTGTATCGACGCTCCATAGAATCGTTTTCATGCCAAGTTCCGCGGCGATCTCGACGACCTCGTCGCGATAGCTGCCGCTTGGCGGAGCGAACCATTTGCATTGGACCGCGGTCGCCGCTTCGATCACTTCGTTCGTTTTCTTGAGCTCGCGGCGAATGTCGTCGCCGCTGAGCATTTTCATATCAGGATGGCTGTAGGAATGGTTGCCGATCTCATGGCCGGCATCTGCAATCATTTTTGCCATCTCCGGATGTTTTTTTACCCATTGCCCTTCCAAAAAGAACGTTGCCTTGACTTGATGCTTTTTCAGCGTCTCGAGCATGTCAGGAAGGTATTCTTCCCCCCAAGCGACATTGACCGTCAGCGCCACCATCGGTTTGTCGGGATGGCCGCGGTAGATTGGCGCCGGCGGCAAATCGTCCAAATGAACGCGCGGCGGCACTTGGCGGAACACAAGCTTGCGCTCATCGAACGTTCCTGTTTTTTTCATGTTTTGATAGGAAGCCTCAATATCGACGGCCAGACCGTTATACCCGGGCGTCGCCTTCCACACTTTATCAATGACCGCATCTTGGGCGGGAATTTCGTACTGCTTCGCCTGCTTGACGATCGTTTCATACAGCTTGTCGCGCTCCTTTTTCATCGCCGTTGTGTCCGTCGGACGCCAGCTCTCGACATAGTTGCCGACCGGCGGCCAATGCACGGCCATCCAAGCGGCAAGCAACATGACCGCCAGCGCCATATAGCGGATGGATGCGTTGTTCACCCTTGTCCCCCTCCTTTTTCATTACTACAAAATATGTAGGCAGGGGACAGTGTAGAACATAACAAAAGAGCCTTAAGAAACAAATTCCTAAGGCTTCATGCGGTGGCGCTCCGGCCGTCTTCCCCGTTTTTCCCGCGTCTCTTTCGGCGCCTGGCCGATGCCGCGGGCGTCGCGCAACACCGCTTTGCGCGACAGGTTGACGCGTCCTTGTTTATCGATTTCTGTGACTTTGACTAAAATTTCATCGCCGATCGAAACGACGTCTTCGACTTTGCCGACCCGTTCTTCGGCCAGTTCGGAAATGTGGACAAGCCCGTCTTTGCCGTTGAACAGTTCAACAAAGGCGCCGAATTTTTCGATCCGCTTCACTTTGCCTAAATACACTTGGCCGACTTCGACTTCGCGGACGATGTCTTCGATGATTTGCTTCGCTTTTTGGTTGGCCGCTTCGTCGACCGACGAGATGAAAATCGTGCCGTCTTGTTCGATGTCGATTTTGACGCCGGTCTCGTCGATGATTTTGTTGATCTGCTTGCCGCTTGGTCCGATCACCTCGCGGATTTTGTCCGGATTGATGTGCATGATCAAAATTTTCGGCGCATATTTGGACAGCTCTTTGCGCGGTTCGCTGAGCGTCTGCATCATATGGTCCAAAATCTCCAGCCGCCCTTTGCGCGCTTGCATGAGCGCTTCTTCCAAAATGTCGCGCGTCAGTCCTTTAATTTTAATGTCCATCTGCAGGGCGGTGACGCCTTTTCTCGTGCCGGCGACTTTAAAGTCCATATCGCCAAGATGGTCTTCAATGCCTTGGATGTCGGTCAAAATCGTGTAATGATCGCCGTTTTTCACCAACCCCATGGCGATGCCAGCGACCGGCGCTTTAATCGGCACCCCGGCGTCCATCATCGCCAGCGTGCTGGCGCAAATGCTCGCTTGCGAGGTCGAGCCGTTCGACTCCAACACTTCGGAAACAAGGCGGATCGTATACGGAAACTCCCGCTCCGACGGCACGACCGGCTCAAGCGCCCGCTCGCCAAGCGCCCCGTGTCCGATTTCACGCCGCCCCGGCCCGCGCATCGGCCCCGTTTCCCCGACGGAAAACGGCGGGAAGTTGTAATGGTGCATAAACCGCTTCGATTCTTCCAAATCAAGCCCGTCCAAAATTTGCACATCGCCGAGCGCCCCAAGCGTACAGACGCTTAACACTTGCGTTTGCCCGCGCGTAAACAGGCCGGAGCCGTGCGTGCGCGGCAGGACGCCGACCGCCGACGAGAGCGGGCGGATTTCATCGACTTTGCGCCCGTCCGGACGAATTTTGTCCACCGTGATCAGACGGCGCACTTCCTCTTTCACGAGCTTGTGCAAAATTTCCTGCACTTGCTTCAACTTCTCTTCATCCGCTTCTTCCGCCTCGTATTTGGCGATGACGCCCGCTTTCACGTCTTCAATGGCCGCATCGCGCGCCAATTTTTCCGGCACTTGCACCGCCTTTTTAATATCGGCTTCCGCAAGCTGGCGAATTTCCGCCTCCAACGCTGGATCCGGCTCATACAGGACGACTTCCATTTTCTCTTTGCCGACTTGGGCGGCGATTTCCTCTTGGAAGGCGATGAGCCGCTTCACTTCCTCATGGCCGAACATAATCGCTTCGAGCATCACTTCTTCCGGCACTTCGTCCGCGCCGGCTTCCACCATGTTGATCGCGTCTTTCGTGCCGGCGACAACGAGATGCAGATCGCTTTTTTCCATTTGTTCGACCGTCGGGTTGACGACAAACTGGCCGTCGACGCGGCCGACGATCACACCGGCGATCGGCCCTTCAAACGGAATGTCGGAAATCGTCAGCGCCAGCGAGGAACCGATTAAGGCGGCCACTTCTGGCGCGCAGTCTTGGTCAACGCTCATGACCATGGAGACGACCTGCACTTCATTGCGAAACCCTTCGGCAAAGAGCGGGCGAATCGGGCGGTCGATCAACCGGCTCACCAAAATCGCTTTTTCGCTCGGCCGGCCTTCGCGCTTAATAAACCCCCCGGGAATTTTCCCGACGGCGTACAGCCGCTCCTCGTAGTTGACGGTCAGCGGGAAAAAGTCGACGCTTTTCGCTTCCCGCGATGCGGTGGCCGTGCTCAGCACAACCGTGTCGCCATAGCGGACGAGCGCCGCGCCGTTCGCCTGTTTCGCCAGTTCGCCGGTCTCGATTATGAGCGGGCGCCCAGCCACCTCGATGGAAAACACGCGTTTCTCTTGTTCCATACAGACGAGTACTCCTCTCTATGTACAAATGAAATGATGGATGCCGCTGATGATTAGTATGGACGAATCGGCGTCATTGTTATCATCGCCGTGTCAATCCCGCCTGCAAACTAGCAAAAAAGCGGGAATGCTCCCGCTTTTTTATCGACGTAATCCAAGTTTCTCAATCAATTCACGGTAGCGCGTCACATCTTTGTTGCGCAAGTAGGTCAATAGATTGCGGCGTTTCCCAACCATTTTCAGCAGGCCGCGCCGTGAATGATGGTCTTTTTTATGGACGCGCAAATGCTCGTTCAACGTATTGATTTGCTCCGTCAAAATCGCAATTTGCACTTCCGGAGAACCGGTGTCGTTCTCGTGGATTTTAAATTGCTCGATGATTTCGCGTTTGCGTTCTTGCGTCAATGCCATCCTCGTTCACCTCCCTAGCTTGAAATCCCCGGTTGCCGAGCGGGCGTCGGTGACTCGCCTAGCCAAGCAACGGTTCACATACACTGATTAGAATACCTCTTTTTCCGGCAAAATGCAAGTCTTTTCATTGAAGCGCCGGAAATACTGCTCCGCCTCCTCCTTGTCGCGGGCGATTTGCGCGGCCAGTTCGTCAACGCTGGCAAATTTCCGTTCGCTCCGCAGCCGGCGATGCCATTCGACGACGAGCGTTTGTCCATAAAGATCGCCGGAAAAATGGAACAAATGCACTTCGATCGTCGGCAACCCTTCGCGCGCCGCATGAAACGTCGGTTTATATCCGACGTTCGCCACCCCTTCATACTCATTGCCATCGACGGTCACCTTGACGGCATAGACGCCGACTGCCGGCAAAATATAATCGCCGTTTAAGGCGATGTTCGCGGTCGGGAAGCCGATCGTCCGCCCGCGCCGCTCCCCGGCTACGACCGTTCCCTCGAGATCATAAAAGCGGCCGAGCAGGCGGGGAAGTTGATCCACGTCCCCGCTTTCCAGCAGCTTCCGCACGCGGGTGGAACTTACCTTTTCCCCGTCGACGACGAGTTTCGGAATGACCGTCTGCCCAAATCGGCCGCGGGCGTGGATTGGCATCGTCTCCATCGTTCCTTTTCCGAACCGCCCGTAAGTGAAGTCAAAGCCGGCGACCACGTGCTTGACATGCAGTCCGTCCAAATACTCGTCGACAAATTGCTCCGGCGCCAAGGCGGCAAACGTCGGCGTAAATTCGACCACGTACAGCCGATCGACGCCAAGTGATGCAATGAGCCGCTCTTTTTTGCCAAGCGGCGTGATGGCGCGAAGTTCAGGCTGTTTGCCGAGCACGACGGACGGATGGGGATGGAACGTCATCACCGCGCTTTCGTACCCGCGCTCCTTCGCAGCCTCGACCGCCGTTTTGATCACTTTTTGGTGGCCGAGGTGGATGCCGTCAAAATACCCGAGCGCCATCACGGCAGGGGGGAGCGCTTGCCGTTCGAGCTGATGCGGATGTGAAAGAAACAGCGTTTCCATATCGATAACCTACCTTCTTTGTTTCCGCCGCGCCTTTTTCATGAACCAAACACTTTGAGCGGCTTCATCAAGCCGGGGCGCGTCGGGTGCTTGACGTACAGAGCCAGCGCTTCCCGCTCAGGCGAAACGAGCACAATCGGTCCATCAACCTGCTCGAAAAATGCGGGAAGGCGAAGCAGCGCCCCGTTCTTTACTTTCTCTGCTACTTTATCATTGATTTGATATTTCGGCAAATGAAAGAGCGCTCGCTCAATCGGAATGATGAGGGAAGCGGCCGTTCCGTCAGCCGCTCGCCGGGCAAGTTCCGCCAACGTCACACACTCCTCAAGCCGGAACGGCCCCGAGGCCGTCCGGACCAGATCGGACATGTGCGCCGGGTAGCCGAGCCGCTCACCGATCGTCACCGCAAGCGTACGGACATACGTGCCTTTGCTGCACGTGACGCGAAAGCGGAACGACACCGTTTCCCCGGTGAACTGCTCACGCTCATCGAGCAGCTTCAGCTCATAAATCGTCACGCGCCGCACCGGACGCTCCACTTCGAGGCCGGCGCGCGCGTATTCATATAGTTTTTTGCCGCCCACTTTCACCGCGGAGTACATCGGCGGCGTTTGCTCTATTTCGCCAGTCAAGCTGTCCAGCACCGCTTCGATCTCCGCGCGCGCGATCGCCCGCTCGATCGGGCGGGCGGCGATGATGTCGCCGTCGGCGTCTTCCGTTGTCGTCGCGGCCCCAAGCGTCACTTCTCCTTCGTACGTTTTCGTCGCGCCGGTTAAAAATTCAGCGATGCGCGTCGCCTTGCCAAGGCAAATGGGCAGCACGCCGGACACGTTCGGATCCAACGTACCGGTGTGCCCCGCTTTTTTGACGCCGAGCAGGCGGCGCACGCTCGCCACACAGTCATGCGATGTCATTCCTTTCGGTTTATGGAGCAGCAATACCCCGTCCATCGGCGCACCCTTTCTGTTTCCATACTCGCAAATGAAAAGGAACGTCCGCTGCCGATTTTCGGCATCGTTTGCGGATAAAGTGCGGCAAAGAGGGTGTCCCAAAAGGATCGGAATCCCCTCTTTTATTGCTCTATATACGTGCTGACTGCTTCTGCCGCACGATCGGTCGTGCCGATCTTGAAAGCAGCCAACCTTTTCGGTCAGCCCCCTTGCTACTGCTTATCCGCATTCTCGTCAGCTTCCTTGCTGTCCGAAAGTTGCCGGATCAGCTGCTCAATGCGGCTTCCGTATTCGATCGTTTCGTCGATTTCAAACAAAATGTCCGGCGTTTTGCGCAGGCGGATGCGCTGCCCGATTTCCGAGCGGATAAACCCTTTTGCTTTTTCCAGCGCCTTCAGCGTCTCTTCCCGCTGTTTGTCATCGCCCAAGATACTGATGTACACTTTGGCCTGCTGCAAATCGCCTGTCACGCGCACATCGGTCACCGTCACAAAGCCGATGCGCGGGTCTTTCAGCTTGCGACCGATAATGTCGCTCAGCTCTTTTTTCATCTGCTCGCCCACGCGAGTTGCCCGTATATTCATCATCCATCACCTCGATCACAGCCACTCGAATACTGTCGCCGCCCGCTCCAACTCGGGAAACGAATCGAGCAACGCCAACGCCCGTTCGAGCTCCCGTTCGGCAGCGCGGCGGCTGGACGCGATGGCAACGAGGCCGATTTTCGCCCGCTGCCACGCCTCTTGATGATCGATTTCCGCCACCGACACGTTGTACCGTTGCCGAATTCTCGTCAGCACCCGCTGCAAGACGGCTCGTTTGTCCTTCAGCGACCGGGCGTTGTAGATCAGGCACTCGCACGCGGCGAATCCGATCATGCCCGAGCCACTTCCTGCATAACGTACGCCTCGATGACGTCCCCTTCTTTAATATCGTTGAAGTTTTTGATCGTCACCCCGCACTCATAGCCTTGCGCCACTTCGCGCACATCGTCTTTGTACCGCTTGAGCGAATCGATTTCCCCTTCGTAGACGACGATGCCTTGGCGAATGAGGCGCACTTTGCTGTCGCGGGTGATTTTGCCGTCGGTGACGTAGCAGCCGGCGATCGTGCCGACTTTCGACACCTTAAACGTTTGCCGCACTTCCGCTTGGCCGATCACTTTTTCTTCGTATTCCGGATCGAGCATTCCTTTCATGGCCGCCTCAATTTCCTCGATGACGTTGTAAATGATGCGGTGGAGGCGGATGTCCACTTTTTCCGATTCGGCGGCGCGCTTCGCGTTGGCGTCCGGACGGACGTTAAAACCGATGACGATGGCGTTTGAAGCCGTCGCCAACGAAATGTCCGATTCGGTGATGGCTCCAACGGCAGCGTGGATGATTTTCACCCGCACGCCTTCGACGTCGATTTTTTGCAAGGCGGCGACAAGCGCTTCAACCGATCCTTGGACGTCGGCCTTGACGATCAAGTTCAGCTCTTTCATTTCGCCTTGCTTAATTTGTTCAAACAGATCGTCCAAGCTGATGCGCGTTTTGACGCTCCGCTGCTCCTGCAGCTGCCGCTGCGCCCGCACTTCGCCGATTTGCCGCGCTTTTTTCTCATCTTCAAACACCATAAAGCGGTCGCCGGCTTGCGGCACATCGTGCAGACCGGTGATTTCGACCGGCATCGATGGCCCCGCCTCTTTGACGCGCCGGCCGCTGTCGTTCACCATCGCGCGCACGCGCCCGTACGTCGTGCCGACGACGATCGGATCGCCGATGCGAAGCGTTCCGGTTTGGATCAACAGCGTCGCCACCGGGCCGCGTCCTTTGTCAAGCTTCGCTTCAATCACCGTGCCGACCGCGCGCCGGTTCGGGTTCGCCTTCAGTTCTTCCATTTCGCTGACGAGCAAAATCATCTCAAGCAAGTGGTCAATGCCTTCTTTCGTTTTCGCCGACAACTTGCAGAAAATCGTATCCCCGCCCCATTCTTCCGGAACGAGGTTGTATTCCATCAGCTCCTGCATGACGCGGTCTGGGTTGGCTTCCGGTTTATCCATTTTGTTGATGGCGACGATGATCGGCACGTTGGCGGCCTTGGCGTGGTTGATCGCTTCGACCGTTTGCGGCATGACCCCGTCATCGGCAGCGACAACAAGAATGACGATATCCGTCACTTGCGCGCCGCGCGCCCGCATCGTCGTAAACGCTTCATGCCCCGGCGTATCGAGGAACGTAATCTTTTTGTCGTTGACGGTCACTTGGTACGCCCCGATGTGCTGGGTAATGCCGCCCGCTTCTTGCTCCGTCACTTTCGAATGGCGGATCGCATCGAGCAGCGTCGTTTTTCCGTGGTCGACGTGCCCCATGATCGTCACAACCGGCGGCCGTTCCACGAGATCTTCCGGCGCGTCGACAATCTCGATCGTTTCGAAGTTCGTTTCATCGATCGTCACTTTTTCTTCGACTTCGACGCCGTAATCGGAGCAGATCAGTTCGATCGCGTCCTTGTCTAAGTCTTGGTTGATGGTCGCCATCACGCCGAGCATAAACAGCTTTTTAATGATTTCCGACGGCTCGCGGCCCAATTTTTTCGCCAGCTCGGCTACCGTCAGCGAACCTTCGAACGTAATTTTTTTCGGCAGCTCTTTTTCTTTTTTCACCGGCTGCGGCGGCTGCTTCGCGGCCGGGGCGGCTTGTTTTTTCCCTTTGGCCGGCCCTTTGCCTTTCTTTTTCGCCGCTTGGAGCAGCTTTTTCTCCTGCTGCTGGGCTTCGGTTTTTTTCGTTTCCTTCCCTTTTGGCGCACCTTTTTTCTTCACCGGCTTGCTTTTCGCCGCTTCTTTTCCATCGTCAAACAGTTCTTCATCAGCAAAATCGGTCGCTTTCGCCGGCGTCGGCCGCTTCGGCTTCTCCGGCTTTTTCCCTTTCTTTTCCTCTTTTCGCCCGTCTTTTTTCCCCGTGTTCGGGCGGTATTGATGATCGAGCTTTTCGACGACATCGGCCTCGAGCATGGTCATATGATTGTTCACTTCGATGTTCATTTCTTTCAATTTATGGATAACGTCCTTGCTAGACACGTTTTGTTTTTTGGCGTATTCGTAGACACGCATTTTGGACATACATTCACCCCCATTAAGATCGGTCGAGCATCGTCAGCAGTTGACGCGCGAACCCTTCATCGGTGACGGCGACGACGACGCGGGCGTCTTTGCCGATCGCCCCGCCAAGCGTATAGCGGTCCGGCACTTTGCAAAGCGGAACGCCATAAAACGCGCACTTGTCGGTCACTTTTTTTTCCGTATTGGCCGATGCGTCTTCGGACAATAAAACGAGCTGCGCTTTGCCCCGCTGCACTTCTTTGACGACAAGCCCTTCGCCGGAAACGACTTTTCCGGCCCGCTGCGCCAGCCCTAACAGCGATGCCCAGCGGCTATTGTTCATGGCCCGTGCGCTTCTCCTTTTCCGCCAACGCGAGCAGCTCGTCATACAGCGTTTCCGCAATTTCGGCCTTTAAATGGCGGGCCAAAATGTTTTTCTTTTTGGCCAGCAAAATGCATTCCGGATCCAACGTCATGTATGCGCCGCGCCCCGCCTTCTTGCCGGTCGGGTCGATCGACACCTCCCCGTCTTTGGAGCGGACGATGCGCACCATTTCCCGTTTCGGTTTCATCTCTCCGGTGACGACGCATTTGCGTAACGGAATTTTCTTTTGCGCTGCCATCTCCATTCCCCCTCACTCGATGTCCGCCGGTTCAGTGAACGGTTGGCCGCTTTCCTCACTATGTTCATTATCAGCCGCCGCGCCGCTGAAATCAAGCGAAGTGGATGGCGCATATGGGTCAATGCCCATTTCCCGCGCTTCTGATTCGCTTTTAATATCAATTTTCCAGCCGGTTAATTTCGCTGCCAGCCGGGCGTTTTGCCCGCGCTTGCCGATGGCGAGCGACAGCTGGTAGTCGGGAACGACGACGGTCGTCGCCTTTTGTTCCTCGTTCACGATGACGCGCAGCACTTTCGCCGGGCTGAGGGCGTTGGCGACAAACTCAACCGGGTCCGCCGACCAGCGGACGATATCAATTTTTTCCCCGTTCAGTTCATCAACGACCGCTTGGACGCGCTGCCCCTTCGGCCCGACGCAGGCGCCCACCGGGTCGACCTCCGGGTTGTCGGAATGAACGGAAATTTTTGACCGGTCGCCAGCTTCGCGGGCGATGGACTTAATTTCGACCGTGCCATCGTAAATTTCCGGCACTTCCAGCTCAAACAGCCGCTTCAGCAAGCCCGGATGAGTGCGAGAAACGAAAATTTGCGGCCCTTTTGTCGTTTTTTCCACTTTGGTAATGTAGACTTTCAGCCGATCGTGCGGCTTGTACGTTTCGTTCGGCATTTGTTCGTTTGCCGGCAGAAGCGCCTCCGCTTTGCCGAGGCTGACGTAGACAAAGCGCGGGTCGATGCGCTGAACGATGCCGGTCATAATATCTTCCTCGCGGTCGACGAACTCGGCGTAAATAATGCTCCGCTCCGCTTCGCGCACGCGCTGGGTGACGACTTGCTTCGCCGTCTGCGCCGCGATGCGCCCGAAATCGCGCGGTGTCACTTCCAGTTCGACGACGTCGCCGATCTGATAGTTCGGATTGATTCGCTGCGCTTCTTCAAGCGAAATTTCGAGGCGCGGGTCGGTCACTTCTTCGACGACGTCCTTGCGCGCGAGCACGCGGATCGTGCCGGTGTCCATGTTGAAGTCGACGCGCACGTTTTGCGCTTGGCCGAAATTGCGCTTGTATGCCGAAACGATCGCCGCTTCGATCGCTTCCACGATGACTTCTTGGCTGATGCCTTTTTCCCGCATCAGGTCGGCTAACGCCTCAAGCAGTTGCGTATTCATGAAACGAAAATCCCCCTTTTGCCACTTAAAAGAAAATGACAGCTAGCCTTGCGCTTGCCACTTTTTCATACGGAATGGCGACCGTTTTTTGCCGCCCGCGGTCTTTTACCGACAGCGTCACGGTCGTTCCGTCAAAAGCGGCCAGCTCGCCTTCAAATTGTTTTTCTCCCTCAATCGGTTCATACGTTTTGATCACGACATGTTTCCCGACCGCTTTGTAAAAATCGGTTTCGTTTTTCAGCGGCCGCTCCGCCCCCGGCGATGAGACTTCCAAGAAATAGTTGTGGGGAATCGGATCGACTTCATCGAGCTTTTCGCTCAGTTTTTCACTGACAACGCCGCACTGTTCAATATCGACCCCGTTCTCTGAATCGATAAAAACGCGCAAGAACCAGTTCTTCCCTTCCTTCACATATTCGATGTCCACGAGCTCCAGCCCCATTTCGTCCAAAATGGGCGCCACGAGTTGTTCGACCGTGTCTGTCACTTTTTTGCCCATCGTTTTCCTCCTTACCGAGCCAAGCTGCACGTATGGCATAATGAGAAAATCCCCTGCTCAAGGCGGGGAATGAACGAAAGACGGATGCCGATTCAAGACGAAAGAGTGGGTTTCCCCACTCTTTGCCTACCATTATCTTTGCCAATTACATTAAAACTATAACATATTGGTAATGATATTGCAACGGAAAACGGCCGCAAAAAAGCAGGTTGTTTTCCGCCGTCAAAACAGTGACAGCTGGTTATGGTCGGGAAGCGAGTCGAGGCAGCCGCGCTGTTCCAGATATTCCAACAGCGTTTTCGACACTTTGCCGCGCTGTTGCAAATCTTCTTTGGATAAAAATTCGCCTTCCTCACGGGCGCGCACGATCGCTTGTGCCACGTTGTCGCCAAGGCCGGGAATGGCGTTAAACGGCGGAATGAGCGAATCGCCGTCAATGACGAATTCGGTCGCCTGTGAACGGTACAGATCAATATTTTTGAACGAAAAGCCGCGCTCGCACATTTCCAGCGCCACCTCTAAGACGGTGAGCAAACTTTTCTCCTTCGCTGTCGCTTGGATGCCTTTGGCGTTAATTTCTTCAATCCGCTTGCGAATGGCGGCCGATCCTTTGATCATGGCGTCAAGGTCGAAATCTTCCGCCCGCACCGTGAAGTACGACGCGTAATACAAGAGCGGATGATGCACCTTAAAGTAGGCGATGCGCACCGCCATTAACACGTAGGCGGTGGCGTGCGCTTTCGGGAACATGTACTTGATTTTTTTGCATGACTCAATGTACCACTCCGGCACGTCGTGCTTGCGCATTTCCGCTTCAAATTCCGGCGTCAATCCTTTCCCTTTGCGCACCGATTCCATAATTTTAAACGCCAGCGACGGCTCGAGGCCGCGGTAAATGAGATAGACCATGATGTCGTCGCGGCAGCCGATCACTTCCGACAGCGTGCACGTCCCGTTTTGAATGAGCTCTTGCGCATTGCCGAGCCACACATCGGTGCCGTGCGACAACCCGGAAATTTGCACGAGCTCGGAAAACGTTTTTGGTTTTGTCTCTTCCAACATTTGTCTTACGAAGCGCGTGCCAAACTCTGGAATGCCGATCGTGCCGACGTTGCACATAATTTGTTCCGGCGTGACGCCGAGCGGTTCGGTGCTGCTGAAAATGCCCATCACATCCGGATCATCGGTCGGGATCGTTTTCGGGTCGATGCCGCTTAAATCTTGCAGCATCCGGATGACGGTCGGATCGTCGTGCCCGAGAATATCAAGCTTCAGCAAATTATCGTGAATCGAGTGGAAGTCGAAATGGGTCGTCCGCCATTCGGAGGACGTGTCATCGGCCGGATATTGAATCGGCGTAAAGTCGTAAATTTCCATATAATCGGGGACGACGATAATGCCGCCCGGGTGCTGCCCGGTCGTCCGCTTCACCCCGGTGCAGCCGGCCGCGAGCCGGTCGATTTCCGCGCCGCGCAGCTCGAGGTTATGGTCGCTCACATAGCCTTTGACAAATCCGTACGCCGTTTTGTCGGCCACGGTGCCGATCGTGCCCGCGCGGTAGACGTTGTCTTCGCCAAACAGCACTTTCGTATAGTTATGGGCACGCGGCTGGTATTCCCCTGAGAAGTTCAAGTCGATATCCGGCACTTTGTCGCCTTTAAAGCCGAGGAACGTCTCAAACGGGATGTCTTGCCCGTCTTTTTTGTATTTCGCCCCGCATCGCGGGCAGTTTTTATCCGGCAAGTCAAAGCCCGAGCCGACCGACCCATCGTTGAAAAACTCGGAATGCTTGCAGCTTGGGCAGACGTAATGCGGCGGCAGCGGGTTCACTTCGGTAATTTCCGTCATCGTCGCGACAAACGATGAGCCGACCGACCCGCGCGAGCCGACGAGGTAGCCGTCATCAAGCGATTTTTTCACGAGCTTATGGGAAATCAAATAAATGACGGCAAACCCATGGCCGATAATGCTGTTCAGCTCTTTTTCGAGCCGCTCTTCAACGAGCTTCGGCAACGGATCTCCATAAATTTCCTTCGCCCGCCGGTAGCTCATCTCGCGAATTTCCTCATCCGCGCCGTCAATGCGCGGGGTGTACAACTCGTCTTTGATCGGCTTGACATCGCCGATTAACGAGGCGATTTTCTGCGTGTTGTCGACGACGATTTCTTTCGCCTTTTCCGGCCCTAAAAACGAGAAGCAATCGAGCATTTCATTCGTCGTCCGGAAATACACATCTGGCAGGTCGTGCCGGTTGAGCGGATTCGCTCCGCCTTGCGAGTGGATCAAAATTTTTCGGTAAATTTTGTCCTCCCGATTCAAGTAATGAACGTTGCCGGTGGCGACAACGGGAATATTGAGCTTCTCTCCAAGGGCGACGATGTGGCGGATGATAGTTTTGATCATCTCTTCGTCTTGCACATAGCCCATTTCAATGAGCGGCTTGTACACATCCGGCGGATGCACTTCGAGAAAATCGTAAAAGCGAGCCAAGTCTTCCACTTCTTCCGGCGCCTTTTGGATCAAGTTGTCAAACAGCTCTCCTTTGTCGCAGCCCGAACCGACAAGCAAGCCTTCGCGGTGCTTCACAAGCACGGAGCGCGGGATGCGCGGCACGCGATGAAAATAGTGAATGTGCGACAAGGAAACGAGCTTAAACAAATTTTTCAGCCCCGTCTCATTTTGCGCCAGCAGCGTCGCGTGAAACGGGCGGGCAAGGCGGTAGGACGCCTCGCTGTGCGTGCGGCTGTTCAGTTCATCATGATACAAAATGCCCCGCTCTTCCGCTTCTTTTAATAGCCGCATGAGCAAATGACCGGTCGCCTCGGCGTCATAAATCGCCCGGTGGTGCTGCGTCAATTCGATAGCAAACTTTTTGCATAGCGTGTTAAGACGATGGTTTTTCAAATCCGGGTATAGAAAGCGGGCGAGCTCGAGCGTGTCAATGACGGGATTCGGCACGTGGCCGCGCCCCATTTTCGCGAGGCCGGCATTTAAAAAGCCGATGTCGAAGCTGGCGTTGTGGGCGGCGAGCGTCGCGTCGCCAGCCCAGTCGATAAAGCGAGCCAGCACTTCCTCCGGCCGCGGCGCGCCCTTTACCATCTCATCGGTAATGCCAGTCAGTTCCATCGTCGTCACGGACAACGGGTGGCCCGGATCGGCAAACGACATGAACCGGTCGATGATCTCGCCGTCTTTCACCTTCACCGCCGCGAGCTCGATGACCGTGTTGTACACGGCCGACAGCCCCGTCGTTTCGACGTCAAAGACGACATACGTCTCATCGGAAAGGCGGCGATGCGCCTCATTGTAGGCGATCGGCACGCCATCATCGACGATATTGGCTTCGAGGCCGTAAATCACCTTTATGCCGTGTTTTTTCGCCGCGCTGTACGCCTCCGGGAACGACTGAACGACCGCGTGATCGGTGATGGCAACGGCCGGATGCCCCCATTTTTTCGCCTGCTCAATAAGCGTTGCCACCGGTGTGACGGCATCCATTTGGCTCATCGGTGTATGCAAATGAAGCTCGACCCGCTTGTTTCCTTCCGGCGCCGTATCGTGCCGCTCATTGGCGGCGATTTCATTCAAATCGTTGGCGATGAGAACGAGATCGCGGACGAACGTATCGTTTTGCACGCTGCCGCGCACTTTCACCCACATGCCCTTTTTGACGCTGTGCATCAGTTCGGCATCTTCTTTGTCGCGCGAGAACATTTTGACTAAAATCGAGTTCGTGTAATCGGTGATTTTGGCCGTCAGCAGCGTGCGACCGCTTTTGAGTTCGCTCACTTCGGCGGCAAACACGTACCCTTGGACGACGACGCGCCGCTCTTCCTCGACGATCGTCTCAAGCAGGCGCACCGGCTCCTCGTCGCGAATCGGGTAGCCGATGACAAGCGGACCAGACGGAGCGCTTGTCGCTGTTTTTTCCTCTTCTTTCGCCAAATCGGTCAGCACAGCGAGCGCCCGTTCTTCATCCTCTTGCCGCTTTTGCGCCAAAAACTGCTCCATTTCTTGGTCAACCGGCTCAATAGTAACGTCAAGCTGAAGAGACGGAAACCCAAACGACATGTATACATCGGCGATTTTTTTGGCGAACCGCCGCTTCATGGCCAACGCTTCCGCCTCGTGCCGGGCTTTGACGATGAGCTTGTTTCCTCTCACGGCCGGCATCTGGCGGCGGAGCGCGTCCACGAGCGGGGAGACGCCTTCCTGCAGCTGCTCAAGGCAAAGCGGCCAATACGCCTGCACATCCGCCTCCGTCACGTGCGGCGCGTCGACTTCGACCGTATGGCGAACGGCGGCAATATGGCGAAACGCCGCTTGCAGCCGGTTGGCAAATGTTTGATAGACGTCAGCCGGCAGCACGTTGGCGAAGCGAAAATAAAAATGCCAGCTCTTTTCGTGCTTATCAATCACCACTTTGCGAATCGCCGCCTCCCGAAAATGCGGCAGCCATTCATCCGACGTCATGTTCAGCTGCTCGAGCAGCACAAGAAACCGCTCTTTTTGCGCATTCATCATGGCTTCCCCTCGCATGAAATCGTTTCTCTTTTTCTATCATACCATACGAACGGCAACAGCGCCGGCGAAAAAGACAGCCATCGTCTTGTTCACCAGCGCTGTTCGTTCACCCTTGCAAGAGACGGCGCACCGTCTCGATGAGATCGGCGACCGGCACATCAAACGACTCGCCGGTTTTCCGCACTTTGACTTCGACAACGCCTTCACCGGCCCGCTTGCCGACGGTGACGCGGACCGGGATGCCGATCAAGTCGCTGTCGGCAAATTTCACTCCCGCGCGCTCGGGACGGTCGTCGTACAAAACGTCGAACCCCGCTTGTCCAAGCTTGTCGTACCATTCCTCGGCGAGCGCCCGCTGTTCATCGCTTTTGGCGTTCGCCGTCAGCAAATGAACGTGGAACGGCGCGACCGAAACCGGCCAGACGAGCCCGTGTTCATCGGCAAATTGCTCGGCGATCGCCGCGACAAGCCGGGAAACGCCGATGCCGTAACAGCCCATGATCATCGTCTGCGCTTGACCGTTTTCATCGAGGTAAACGGCGTTCATCGCTTCGCTATATTTCGTGCCAAGCTTGAACACATGGCCGACTTCAATGCCGCGGGCGAAGCGGATCGTCCCTTTGCCATCGGGAGCCGGGTCGCCTTCTTGGACGAAACGCAAATCCGCATATTGGCTGACGGGAAAATCGCGGCCGGGGTTGACGCCCGTATAATGATATCCTTCCTCATTGGCGCCGCAGACGCCGTTGACGATTGCCGCGATGGCATGATCGGCGATCACCGTCACCTCTTCCTTGACGCCGATCGGACCGAGCGAGCCGACCGGAGCGTTCATGACTTGCCTCGTTTCCTCCGGCGTCGCCAGTCTCACCACCGTCGCGTCCAAGACGTTTTTCACTTTGACTTCATTCGCTTCGTGGTCGCCGCGGACGAGCACGAGCACGTAGCGGCCATCGACGTGAAACAAGAGCGATTTGATGCAGCGCTCCGGCGCGACTTGCAAGTACGAAGCCACTTCCGCGATCGTTTTTTGCCCCGGGGTCGCCACCTTTTTCAGCTCAGCCGGTGGCTCATTACACTTTTCATACGTGGCGACGACCGGCGCCATCTCGATGTTGGCCGCATAGTCGGACGCATCGGAATAGGCGATCGTATCCTCGCCGATGTCGGATAACACCATAAACTCGTGCGTGTCTTTGCCGCCGATCGCCCCCGAATCGGCGATGACGGCGCGGAAGTTTAAGCCGCAGCGGCGGAAAATGTTCGCGTACGCTTCGTACATGTTGTTGTACGTTTCGTCGAGGCTTTCTTTCGACGTATGGAACGAATACGCGTCTTTCATGATAAATTCCCGTCCGCGCAGCAGCCCAAAGCGCGGACGTTTTTCGTCGCGGAATTTCGTTTGAATTTGGTACAAGACGAGCGGCAGCCGCTTGTAAGTTTTCACCTCGTCGCGGACGATCGCTGTGATCATTTCCTCATGCGTCGGCCCGAGGGCAAAATCGCGCTCATGGCGGTCTTTCAGGCGCATGAGCTCGGGACCGTACGAATACCAGCGGCCGGACTGCTGCCAAAGCTCAGCCGGCTGCAACGCCGGCATGAGGAGCTCCATCGCCCCGATGCGGTTCATCTCCTCCCGGATGATCGCTTCTACTTTTTGCAAAACGCGTTGCCCGAGCGGCAAAAACGTATAAACGCCGCTCGTGCTTTGGCGGATGAAACCGGCGCGCAACAGAAGCTGATGACTTTTCACTTCTGCGTCCGCCGGCACTTCACGCAACGTCGGAATAAACGCTTGACTTTGTCTCATTCATTCGCCACCTCGTTCTCTCTCTTTATAGGAAAAATTTTTGAATATCGTTCCATGTCACCACAAGCATGAGCAGCATGAGCAGAGCGAAGCCGATAAAATGGACCATCCCTTCTTTTTGCCGGTCGACCGGCTTGCCGCGCACCGCTTCAATGGCGAAAAAGAGCAGCCGGCCGCCGTCGAGCGCCGGCAACGGCAACAAGTTGATAATCCCAAGGTTGATGCTTAAAATCGCGCCCCATTTCATCAAGTAGTAAATGCCGGATTCGGCGACTTTGCCAGTCGATACGGCGATGCCGACCGGTCCGGACAGCATGTCAAGATGAAACTGGCCGGTGATCAACTGGCCGAGGCCGGCGACAATTTCTCGCGTCCAGTAGTACGTCTCGGTCAACCCTTGCTTCACGGAGCCAAACACCGACTTTTCCATCGGCTGATAGACCCCGATCAAACCGATCGTCTCCCCTTGAATTGTCTTCGCTTCCGGAGTGACGGCAACGGTCATGTCTTTTCCGTCCCGCCGAATTTGAAACTGGAGCGTTTCTTGCGGATGACTGCGAATCGTGTTAACGATTTCCGTCCATGTGTCCATCCGTTCGCCGTTGATCGCCACCACTTCATCTCCTTGCTTCAAACCAGCGGCGCGCGCTGCCCCGTCAGGCGTCAGCTCGCCGATCACCGGCTTGTCGACCGGATAGCCTTGCAAAAGGCCGATCAAAATAAAGACGACAAGCGCCAAGACAAAGTTGGCGAGCGGTCCGGCCAAGATCGTCATCGTGCGCTGCCCGAGCGTTTTGGCGGCAAACTGACGGTGGTACGGAGCGATTTGAATTTCTTGGCGATCGGCGACGAAAAACGCCGGCTCTTTGATGGCAAAACGCTCAAGCCGCTCTTCGTCGACATACCCGGTCACGTACATGCCATGCTCCAAATCAGCGTCTTCCACTTCAATGATGCGGGCGTTTGGATAATCGTCTTTATGGTTGACGATGATTTTTTCCACTCTTCCGTCGCCGTCAAGCAAAAGACCAACGATTTGTCCCCGCTTCAATTCAATCATTTCCGGATCTTCACCGGCCATGCGGACGAAACCGCCAAGCGGAAGCAGCCGGACGGTGTAGACCGTCTCTTTTTTCTTCACCGAAAACACTTTCGGCCCAAAGCCGATGGCAAATTCACGGCAAAGGATGCCGGCCCGCTTCGCTAACAGCAAATGGCCCAACTCGTGGAAAAAGACGAGGGCACCAAAGACGACGATAAATGAAATGATCGATTCCAACGTTTCAACCACCTTTATGATAGTAGTGTGCGAACGTAAGCGCGCGTGTCCGCGTCAATTGCGCGAATCTCTTCAAGCGATGGATCGCTGATCGGCTGGTGGCGCTCAAGGGCCCGTTCGATCCACTCTTCGATCGCCAAAAACGGGATGCGCCCGGCTAAAAACGCCGCCACCGCCTCCTCATTGGCCGCGTTCAACACCGCTGGCAGCGAGCCGCCCCGCCTTCCGGCCTCGTAGGCCAATCGCAGGCAACGATAGCGCTCGAAGTCGACCGGGGCAAAATGAAGCGATCCGATCGCCGCCAAATCGAGCGGTTGCGCCGCAGAAAGCGGCAGCCGTTCCGGATAGGTGAGGGCGTATTGAATCGGAACGCGCATGTCCGGTGTGCCAAGCTGGGCAAGCACGCTCGTATCGCGAAACTGAACGAGCGAATGGATGACGCTCTCGCGGTGCAGGACGACATCGATCCGCTCATACGGCAGCCCGAACAGCCAGTGCGCTTCGATCACTTCAAATCCTTTGTTCATCATCGTCGCCGAATCGATCGTAATTTTCGCCCCCATCGACCAATTCGGATGACAAAGCGCCTCCTCGACCGTGACCCCAGCAAGCTCCTCGCGCGTCCTGTCGCGGAAGCTGCCGCCGGAGGCCGTTAAAATGAGTTTGTCAACCTGTTCGAGCTTCTCCCCTTGCAAGCACTGGAAGATGGCGGAATGCTCGCTGTCGACCGGGAGCAGCGGCACCCCGCGCTTTTCGGCCGCCGCGGTCACCAAGTGGCCGGCAACGACCAATGTCTCCTTGTTGGCCAACGCGATCGTTTTGCCCGCCTCGATCGCTTTTAACGTCGGCACAAGGCCGACGCTGCCCACGACAGCGGTGACGACGATGTCAGCATCCGGATGGACGGCGGCTTCAATCAGCCCGTCCTCCCCATACACGACCATTGTCCGCCCGCCGTATTCGCTGCAAAGCGTCTCATACGCGCCGCGATCGGCGACGGCGACAAGGCGCGGGGCAAATTCGGCCATCAATTTCCGCGCTGCTTCGACGTTTCTCCCGACCGACGCAGCGACAAGGCGAAAGCGGCCGGGATGGGCGCGGATGACGTCGAGCGTCTGCGTGCCGATCGACCCGCTCGCCCCCAATAAACTGATCGATTTCAATCGTTTCACTCCTCACCCGCTTATCGTATCGTTTCGATGAATATGTATAAAAGCGGCAGCACAAACAATAGGCTGTCAAACCGATCCAAGACGCCGCCATGTCCCGGCAAAATCGCTCCCGAGTCTTTCACCCCGTAATGGCGCTTGAACGCCGACTCGACCAAGTCGCCGAGCTGGCCGAACACGGAAAGCAACAACGCGAGCGATAGCGCCGCGGCAAAGCTGGCAAACGGCTCCGCCGCCCACTCGTAAACGGCGGCGACCACCACGGCCGAGACAATGCCGCCAAGAGCTCCCTCCACCGTTTTTTTCGGGCTGATCTCCGGCCATAGCTTGCGCCGCCCGAATGCGCGCCCGCAAAAGTACGCGCCAATGTCGGTCGCCCAAATGACGAACAGCGCATAAACCAAATAGGACAACCCGGTTAAACGAATGGCGGCAAAACAGAAAAATCCGACGCCGACATACAACACCGCCAAGACGACAAACGCCGCCTCGTCAAACGTCAACGCGTTTTTGGTCACTACCGTCGCGATGAGCAACAAGAAGGCAAGGCCGACGATCACGGCGAATTTAGCCGCACCGGCTGACAGCCACTCCCCGCCGTAGCGAGCGGGAACGAGCAGCAGCCAAAGAGCGGCAAAGCCGGCCGCCCCTGCCAACGACAGCGGCCGCATTCCTTTCATCCGCAGCAGTTCGAACAGTCCAACCGTCGCTATGATATATGTTACTATTATAAACGGAAATCCGCCAAAAATAACAATCGGCAAAAAGAGCGCCGCCGCGATCACTCCGGTGATGATTCGCTGTTTCATTGCGCCGACACCCCCCCAAACCGGCGGTCGCGCCGCTGGTAGGCGGCAATCGCCTCTAAAAAATGCTGTTCGGTAAAATCGGGCCATAACACATCGGTAAACCAAAGTTCCGTATACGCGAGCTGCCAAAGCATAAAATTGCTGAGGCGGATTTCTCCGCTCGTCCGAATGAGCAAATCCGGATCTTGGAGCCCCCCCGTCATCAAATACGAAGAAATGAGCGGCTCGGTAATGTCTTCCGGCGCAAGCGCCCCGCGCTCGACCTCTTTGGCGATTTGCTGGACGGCGGCGGTAATTTCCGCCCGGCTTCCGTAGTTGAGGGCAAAATTCAGCACCAACCCCGTGTTGCCGCTTGTATCTTGAATGGCTTTTTCGACCGCTCGGCGCGTATGGTCCGGCAGCGCCTCCGTATGACCGATGACCTGCACTTTCACGTTCTCAGCGATCAACTCGGGAAGGAACGTCGTCAAAAACTGCTCCGGCAGCTTCATCAAGTAATCGACTTCACCTTTCGGCCTCTTCCAATTTTCGGTGGAAAACGCGTAAAGGGACAAGACGCGAACCCCAAGCCCGTTAGCGAAGCGGGTGATTTTGCGCACCACTTGCATCCCTTCGTAATGGCCGGCCGCCCTTGGCAGCGCCCGCCTTTTCGCCCATCTTCCGTTGCCGTCCATGATGATGGCGACATGGTTCGGAATCGGACGCCTAAGCACCTCTTCTTTCGTCACCGGTGCGCCTTCCTCGTTCATTTTTCGCCTTTTAGTAAACATATAAGTCCTCCGCGAACGTGTTTTGCTTTTCCATTATAGCAAAAAAACCCTCCATGAACATAGAGGGTTTGCAACGTTTTGCCTATACTTCCATCACTTCTTTTTCTTTCTCTTTCGTAATGGCATCGATTTTGGCGATGTGGTCATCGGTCAGCTTTTGCACTTCATCGGTGTAGCTGCGGAGCTCGTCTTCCGTAATCTCGCCGCTTTTCTCGAGCTTTTTCAATTCATCGTTCGCGTCGCGGCGGATGTTGCGCACGGCGACTTTCGCGTCTTCGGAATATTTTTTGACCAGTTTCGCCAGCTCGCGGCGCCGTTCTTCGGTGAGCGGCGGAATGACCAAGCGAATGACGGATCCGTCATTCGACGGCGTCAGCCCTAGATCCGAGGCCAAAATCGCTTTTTCCATCTCTTTAATGACCGATTTGTCATACGGCTGAATGACAAGCATGCGCGCTTCCGGCACGCTGATGGAAGCGAGCTGGTTGATCGGCGTCGCAACGCCGTAATAATCGACAGTCACTTTCTCCAGCAACCCGGCGTTCGCCCGCCCGGCGCGCACCGTCGCCAGCTCGCGAGTGAACGCTTGCACCGCTTTATCCATCTTCTCTTTCGCCTGTTGGATCACGTGTTTGGCCATCGTTATTTCCCCCTCACGATCGTTCCAATATTTTCGCCTAATACAGCGCGTTTAATGTTTCCTTCTTCCATAATCGAAAAAACGATAATCGGAATGTTGTTATCCATGCAAAGCGAAGAAGCGGTCGAATCCATGACGGCAAGGCCTTGTTTAATGACGTCCAAGTACGATAGTTCCTCGTATTTGACCGCATTGGCGTCGACCTTCGGATCGGCGCTGTAGACGCCATCGACATTGTTTTTCGCCATGAGAATGACGTCCGCCTCGATTTCCGCCGCCCGGAGCGCCGCCGTTGTATCGGTCGAAAAATACGGGTTGCCGGTGCCGGCGGCGAAAATGACGACCCGCTTTTTCTCCAAATGGCGGATCGCCCGGCGGCGAATGTACGGTTCGGCGACTTGCCGCATCTCGATCGATGTTTGCACCCGCGTTTCCACGCCGAGCTGCTCAAGGCTGTCCTGCAAGGCGAGCGCGTTCATCACCGTCGCCAACATGCCCATATAGTCAGCCGTCGCCCGGTCCATCCCCATTTCGCTTCCCGTTTTTCCGCGCCAAATGTTGCCGCCGCCGACGACGATGGCGACCTCGACGCCCAGTTCAACAACTTCTTTTACTTGTTTGGCGATCGACTGGATGACGGCCGGCTGGATGCCAAAACCTTGCTTTCCGGCGAGCGCTTCCCCGCTCAACTTTAACACGACGCGTTTGTACTTTGGTTGTTCCATGTCAAACCTCCATGATGCGAATCGCTTTGAAAAACAGGGAACACGCGCGTGTTCCCTGTTGCGGTCCGTCATTGCTTTCTGACTTGGCTCATCACTTCTTCGGCGAAATTGTCTTGACGTTTTTCGAGCCCTTCGCCGACTTCATAGCGGATGAACTGCTTCACAGCCGCTCCGTTCGACTCGACGTATTGGCGCACCGTCACATCCGGGTTTTTCACGAACGCTTGCTCAAGCAGGCAGACGTCTTCGTAAAACTTGTTCAGCCGGCCTTCGACCATTTTTTCAACGATTTTTTCCGGCTTGCCTTCGTTTAACGCCTGCTGCTTCAACACTTCGCGCTCATGCGCGACCTCTTCTTGCGGCACCTCGTCGCGCGAGACGTATTTCGGGTGAAGCGCCGCGATGTGCATGGCGACATCTTTGGCGACGTCTTCGCTTGCGCTGCCGGCTAATAACGTTAATACGCCGATGCGCCCGCCCATGTGCAAGTATGCGCCAAACGTTTCGCCGTCCGCTTTGTTGACGACGGCAAAGCGGCGGAGCGTAATTTTTTCGCCAATTTTCGCGATCGCTTCGTTGATGTAGTCTTGGACGGTCGAGCCGTTGTCCATCGTTTGTCCGAGCGCTTCATCGAGCGAAGCCGGTTTTTGTTTCAGCAAGTGGGCGGCCAACGTTTTTACAAGCGCTTGAAACTCTTCGTTTTTGGCGACGAAGTCCGTTTCCGAGTTCACTTCCAAAATGACGGCGGTGTTGCCTTCCACAGCGATGTAGGCGACCCCTTCGGCCGCGATGCGATCCGCTTTTTTCGCCGCTTTGGCAATTCCTTTTTCGCGCAGCCAGTCGATCGCTTTCTCCATGTCACCGTTCGTTTCGGTGAGCGCTTTTTTGCAGTCCATCATGCCTGCGCCCGTTTTTTCGCGCAGCTCTTTGACCATTTGTGCTGTAATCGCCATAAAAAATCCTCCTTCGCTTTGTTGCGTATATGTATCGATGCCGGCAGCGGATGCCTGTTTTGCCCTTATTCGTTAGTATAGCCAAAAGTTGCTCGTTTCTGTCTCAAAAAAAGGTGATAAAAGGCTTTCCCTCTTATCACCTTTCGTGAGCGCCATTACTCCGCTGCGACGGCCGCCTCTTCGCCCTGTTTCGCTTCCAAGACAGCGTCGGCGATTTTCGAAGTCAACAGCTTGACCGCGCGGATGGCATCATCGTTGGCCGGGATGACGTAGTCGATTTCATCCGGATCGCAGTTCGTGTCGACGATGCCGATGATCGGAATGTTCAACTTGCGCGCTTCCGCCACCGCGATCCGCTCTTTGCGCGGGTCGATGACGAACAGCGCATCCGGCAGCTCTTTCATGTCTTTGATGCCGCCCAAAAATTTCTCGAGCCGCTCTTTTTCTTTTTTCAAGCCGATGACTTCTTTTTTCGGCAGAACGTCAAATACGCCGTCTTCTTCCATTTTTTCAATTTCGCGCAGCCGCTTGATCCGTTTTTGAATCGTCGCGAAGTTCGTCAGCGTGCCGCCGAGCCAGCGCTGATTGACATAAAACATGCCGCAGCGCTCCGCTTCTTCCTTGACGGATTCTTGCGCTTGTTTTTTCGTGCCGACGAACAAAATTTTGCCGCCGTTCGCTGCCAAGTCGCGGACGAAGTGATACGCTTCCTCGACTTTTTTCACCGTTTTTTGCAAGTCGATGATGTAAATGCCGTTGCGCTCCGTAAAAATGTATTTTTTCATTTTCGGGTTCCAACGGCGCGTCTGATGTCCAAAGTGGACGCCAGCTTCGAGCAATTGCTTCATGGAAATAACCGACATGAGTAATCCTCCTGTTTCCTTGATGGTTTTCGTTCCTCCGCCTGCCTCATCCCCCAGCAAGACTGGCTGCACCAGCACCGTTGCTGGAATCATCAGGCGTGTGTATTCACACCATGTAAAAATATATCATATTTATCGGGCGCAAATCAAGCAATGATTCGCTCATTGGCTCGTTTTTCTCGCGAATTTCAGCAGCAACTCCACTTCTGTCTTCCCTTTGCCAAGCTGTTTGGCGAGCTCTTCGACCGTCGCTCCTTGTTCATAGCGACGGAGAACGAGCTCGGCGGACTGAGCCAACGGGGACAAATCAAGCACATCTTCGATGGCGTCGATCGGCAGGAAATCACTTGGTGCCTCACGTTCTTCCTGCTCTTGAGCCTCGTTCGTTGGGGCGCCCGCCTGCATCGGTTGACGTTCCGTTTCGCCATCCGTCACAGCGGATGCCAAACGATTCCCTCGAGCGGTTCGCCCAAGTTCCGCGCCGCGTTCACCGTTCCTTGGCAGCGCTGCGCCTTCTTCGGTCCGCTTCGCCGGTTGGCCATGCTGCTGCGCGCTCATCGCAGCGGGCGGCTCCTCTTCAGCGAGCAGGCCGGTCGGGGGCGGCACCGGGCCCGCCGCCGACGCCTCCTTGTTGTTCAGCAAGCGGTCGAGTTCGGCCAAAAAACGGTCGTTTTCTTCTTTCCAGAGAGCGAGCTGCGCCGCCATCGCCTCTTCAAGCTCCGCAGCGCGCGCTTCGGCCTCTTTAAGCCGCGATAACCGCAGAAAAAGCAACACAATCAACAAAAAAGAAAAGAGATGCAACAGCAGACTAATGACAAGCCAAAACGCTTCCATGATGGTCACTATCCTTTAAGATCGATCGTTTTTCCTTTATACGGATGACTTCCGAACCGCGACGCCTCCCACCGAGCCCGGTCGTTCGTCCGCTTGTCGGTCACCCGGCGGCGCGCCTGTTCCCTCTGTTTTTCGGCTGCGGCCGCCAATTGCGCCTGCACCGTATACGGATGCTGCGCCGCGGCGGTCTGCATGTTTCCAGCTTCGGGCGCTTTCGGCATCACGCTTTGCAGCGCCGGCAGTTGAACGTCCATCTTCCCGCTCCCTTTCCATCACCGCTGTATATCGAAAAAGCGGCGCAATTTCCACAACGCTTTGGCATGAATTTGGGAAATTCTTGATGTGGACAAGCGTAGAAGATTCCCGATTTCCGTAAACGTCAACTCCTCTTTGTAAAACAAACTGATGACAAGCTGCTCCTTTTCATTCAGCTGTTTGATGCCCTCGGCCAGCTTTTCCACCAGCTCCTGCTTGACGACCTGTTCTTCCGGCAGCACGGCACGATCATCCCGGATCGAAAACGCTTCGTCCTCGTCTTCAGCCGCCGTCTGGCCGAGCGGCAGCCAATGAGAAAACAGCGTCTCGCCGGCCGCCGCCTGCACTTCATCCTCCGTCATGCCAAGCTCGGCGGCGATTTCCTTTGCCGTCACCGACCGCATATGTTGCTGCACGAGCCGCTCCGCTGTTTCTTCGATTTTTTTTGCTTTGTCGCGCACGCTCCGCGGCAGCCAGTCTTGCTTGCGCAAACCGTCCAAGATGGCGCCGCGGATGCGAAACGAGGCATACGTGTCAAACTTGAGATCGCGCGATGGGTCAAACTTTTCAAGCGCATCGTACAAACCGACAAGCCCCAAGCTGACAAGCTCCTCTTTGGGCACGGAGCTCGGCAGCGTGGCGGCAAGCCGCTGCACGTGGTAGGAAACGAGCGGCATATAGCGCACCACAAGTTCCTCGGCCGCATGACGGTCGCGGCGGTTGACCCAGTCATCCCAATATTTCCGCTCTTCACCTTTTAGCGCGCTCCCCATCATTCTCCCCCTCGTCTTGCACAACGGCGTTATATTTCCTTGAGTTCCTGGCTAGCCGTGCGAATGGACAGCACGCCTGTTTGCGGATGAAACTCAATCGTCCGGCCGTTATGGCCGCCGACGTCTTCGGCGACAACCGGAATATGAAACCGTTCGAGCTGTTTTTTGACTTCTTCGACATTGCGGGCGCCAATGCGCATCATATCTCCGCCGGCCGCAGAAAACGAAAACATTTGCGCTCCGCCGGCCAGCTTCGCTCTTAACATTCCCTTCCGGCCCCCGGAGGCAACGACGAGCCGAATGAGCGCTTCCACCGCCGTGTCGGCGTACTTGGCAACGTTGATGTCCCCGCCGCGCGCCATCGAGGAATGCGGCAGCATCACGTGCGCCATGCCGGCCACCGCTTTGCCGATGTCATAAATGACCACGCCGACGCACGATCCAAGGCCGCATGTACGAATGACGTTCGGCGCTTTGACGACCTCCATTTCACCGATGCCGATTTTCACAGCCTGCACAATGCTCATCCGCCGCTCACACCTAACGCACGAAAGATGGTGGAAAACGATTCTGGATCAGGAAGGAGAAAGAAATGGCCGTCAATGCTTTCATTGGGCCGCCGTTCATCGTAAATGGCCGTATCGATCAAAATGGCGTAATCACCGGCGCGCGACAGCTCCAGCAGACCGAACGACAATACCGCTCCGAGCATATCGATCGCCAGCGCCGGCACCGAAGGATGGAGCGCAAGCTGTGTAAAATCAGCAAGCGCCGACAAATACGAGCCGGCTAAAATGTTTCCGAGCTCTTGGAGCGCCGAACATCCAAGCTCATCGGCCCCGTCCTGAAACGAAAACGAATCGTCGCCGATCATGCGCCGCACAAACCGCTCCGCCTGCTCCGGCGGCAGCACGAAGAACATGTTCCCCGGCGCATCCCCTTCGATCCGCAAATAGACGCACGCCACCACTTGCTCCGGCCCGCCGATCAGCTCCATCATTTCAGCGAACGTCGCGATTTGGACGCGCGGCACCGACATCTCGATTTTTTTGTTCAATAGAAGCGACAAGGCTGTGGCGGCGTTGCCAGCGCCTATATTGCCGATTTCGCGTAAAATATCGATATGTGTTCCTGTCAAGCTGCGGACATCATCCAACCGTCAACGCCCCTCTCCCGAGTTTATCGCTCAAGCACCTTCGCCAAGTCAAGCAAGATGAGAAGTCGATTTCCAATTTTGGCCACTCCAGAAACGTAGCTCGCCTCCACAGCGCCGACCGCTTCGGGCGGCGGCTCGATGCTCGAGGCCGGGACATCGAGAACGTCGTTCGCCGCATCGACGATGAACCCGACTTCCACATCGTCAAGGGCGGCAATCATGATTCGCGTCTGCTCGCTGTACGGTTCAGGGGCGAAGCCGAACCGTTCGCGCAAATCAATGATCGGCGTCACGACGCCGCGCAAGTTAATGACCCCTTTGACATACTGGGGCGTGCCCGGCACGCGCGTGATCGGCTGCATTTTCTCGATCGAGCGCACGTATTGCACCGGGAGGGCATACTCCTCATCCTTTAAGCGAAAAGCAATCACTTTCCAGTCCGTCTGTACGCTGGCCGTCATCCCATCTTCCCCCTTTATTCCACAGACTGCTCAAACAAACGGCGTCCAAGCGCTTGGCGTTTGCTCTTTACGCCGCTTTATTTCACAAGCGCGTTGCAATCGATGATGAGCGCCACTCGGCCGTCGCCCAAAATCGTCGCCCCCGAGATGGCGAACACCGACGATAAATAGTTTCCGAGCGATTTCAATACGACTTCCTGCTGCCCGATAAACGAATCCACGGCTAGGGCCGCCAGTTTTTCTCCTTTGCGGACAATGACCGCCGCCACCGCCTCACCGTCATCGGAGGCGCGCGGGACGTCAAACACCTCTTTCAGCCGGACGAGCGGGACGATTTTGCCGCGAAAATCAATGACCGGTTGATTATGGGTGGAGAAAATCTCTTCTTTTTTCACGAGCGCCGTTTCGATGATCGAAGACAGCGGAATGGCATACGTTTCCTCGGCGATTTGGACGAGCAGCACCGAAATAATCGACAGCGTCAGCGGCAGCTGAATCGAAAACAGCGACCCTTTTCCCGGCTCTGAATCGACGGTGACGGCGCCTCCGAGCGATTCGATCGTGCTTTTGACGACATCGAGCCCGACGCCGCGCCCCGAAATATCGGAAACTTGCTCCGCCGTGGAGAAGCCCGGGGCGAAAATCAACCCGTAAATTTGCTGGTCGGTGAGCTGGGCCGCCGCTTCCGGCGAAACGATGCCGCGTTTGATCGCTTTTTGCAGCACTTTCTCCCGGGAAATACCGGCGCCATCATCCTCGATTTCAATGAAAACGTGGTTGCCGCTATGGTAGGCGCGCAATTGAACGAGCCCTTCCTCCGGCTTCCCGTGCGCCATCCGAACATCGGGCGCTTCAATGCCGTGATCGAGCGCATTGCGAATCAAATGAACAAGCGGATCACCGATTTCATCAATGACGGTCCGATCGAGCTCGGTCTCTGCGCCAATGACCTCAAGCCGCACCTTTTTGCCAAGGTCGCGGGCGAGTTGGCGCACCATGCGCGGAAAGCGATTGAACACGGTTTCGACCGGCACCATGCGCATGTTTAAAATGATCGTTTGCAAATCGCTCGAAATGCGGGACATGCGTTCCACCGTCTCCGTCAATTCGGCGTGATTCAAATCGCGGGAAATTTGCTCAAGCCGACCGCGGTCCACTACCAATTCTTCGAACAAATTCATCAGCCGGTCAAGCCGTTCAATGTTGACGCGAATCGTTTTCGCCGCCTGCTTCGCCGGCGTTTTTTCCGGCGCTTCCGCTTCGGCTTGCGCGGCCGCCTGTTCCGCCACGGCTACGCCAAGCGGCTCCGGCGCCGCTTTCTCTCCCGCCGCTTCCGTCCGCTCTCCGACCGCCGCCGCCGCAATCTCCACTTGCTCAACTTCGGAAATGCTCATCAACTGCTTTTGCAGCTCATCAGCCGGCACTTTCGACACAACCGTGACAAGAAACTCTTGATCAAATTGCTCTTCTTCAAGCAAGTCGACGGAAGGCGTCGATTTGACAATTTCTCCGGCTTCATTCAGGCGCTCAAACACCATATAGACGCGCGCTGCTTTCAGCAAGCAGTCTTGGCGAAGCCGAACGCGAATTTCATAGACAGAAAATCCTTGTTCCTGCGCCTGCTGGAGAACGTGATACTCAAACTCCCCGTAGGCATGCTCCGAAGACGGGGCCACGCCGCCGGTCGGTCCCTCCGGCGTCTCCCCTCGCTCGATTTGGCGCAACCGGCGGACCGTCTCGCTCACATCACGCTTCCCGTCGCCCCCCTCAGCAATGGAAACGATCATCGCTTCTAAATGGTCGACCGCCTCAAAAATCACATCGAGCAGCTCCGGCGTCACCGAAAACCGGTGATTGCGGAGGCCGTCCAACACGTTCTCCATTTGGTGCGTCAAATTGGCCAAATCCTCAAACCCCATCGTCGCGGACATGCCTTTTAGCGTGTGGGCAGCGCGGAAAATTTCGTTCACAATGGCGACATCATCCGGGCTCTTTTCCAGTTCGAGCAGCCGTTCGTTGATCGTTTGCAAATGATCCTTGCTTTCGTCAATGAAAAGATCTAAATATTGACTCATATCCATGCCGTGTTCCCCCTCATTCCCCGATCGATTGAACGATGGCGGCGGCGATATCGGCAAGCGGGGCGATGACATCGATGACGCCGGCTTCGATCGCCGCTCGCGGCATCCCGTACACGACCGCCGTCTCACGCGCTTCGGCAATCGCCTTGACATTGCCGCTTTCTTTCAGCTTTTTCAGCCCTGCCGTCCCATCCGTCCCCATTCCCGTCATGACCACCGCCACTTTGCGGACGTCGTCAATGGCGGCAAGCGATTCAAACAATACGTCAACGGCCGGACGATGGCCGGCGCGCGGCGGCGACTCGTCCAAGCGAGCTTGGAGCGCGCCGTTTTCCTTACAAACGACGAGATGGACACCGGCCGGAGCGATATAAGCGGTGCCGTTTTGCAGCCGTTCCCCCTCCTCCGCTTCTTTCACCGTCATGGTTGCAAGCGCGTCGAGCCGGTCCGCCAACGATTTCGTAAATCCTTTTGGCATATGTTGGACGACGAGAACCGGGGCCGCTAAATCCGGCGGCAGATGCGTCAGCACCACCTCAAGAGCGCGCGGCCCGCCTGTCGAGGTGCCGATGGCCACAACCGCCTTCTGCGCCCCCGCCGTTTGAGCGGAGAAACGGTGCCGCACCGGGACGCGGCGTTGGGCGACAAGGGCGTGGATATTCACTTCGCTTGCATGGAGCACTTTTCGTATCAGCTCTTCTTTGATCTTGTACAAATCAAGGGAAATCGGCCCAGAAGGCTTGGCGATCACATCAACCGCCCCATGCTGCATGGCGGCGATGGCCGCCGCCGCGCCTTCGGTCGTCATGCTCGACACCATCACAACCGGCAACGGACGGTCGCGCATGATCTGCTGTAACGTGTCGAGCCCGTTCATGACCGGCATTTCAACATCTAACGTCACGACATCAGGAGAAAGGGAAGCGATTTTGGCGAGCGCCTCCTGGCCGTTGCGAGCCGTTCCAACAACTTCAAGCCGCGGATGTTCGGACAAAAAATCGCTGATGCATTTACGCATAAACGCGGAGTCGTCGACGACAAGCACCTTGATTGTTTTCATCGTTTCTCTACCTTTCTAGCAAAAGTTGGCGCAGCTTCGCAAAAAAGCGGGAAGCCCGCCCAGCCGGTTCCTCCTCCCTTTTTCCGCCCGGCGCATAGCGGTGCGCCATCTGACGCACGGCCCGGCTGGCCTTCGCTTCCGGTTCGAGCAGCAAAAACGGCGTCTGGCTGGCGACGGCGCGGGCAACCGCCCGGTCTTCGGGAACGATGCCGAGCAAGGAAATGTCTTTATTGAAAAAGCGGTCGGCAGCGTGCTTCAGCCGTCCGAACACCTCGTGCCCTTCCCACTCCTTAGCGGCGCGGTTGACGATGACGGAAAACGGCGCTTGGCAGCTGGATCCGTGCATATATTTCATCATGGCGTACGCATCCGTCATGGCTGTCGGCTCCGGCGTGGTGACAACGAACACCTCATCGACCGAGCGCAAAAAATACAGCTGTTCTTTGGAAGCGCCCGCTCCCATATCAAACAGAAGATAATCGTACGAGGAGGCGACGGTTTGCAGTTCGACCAAAAACTCATCGATGCCGGCAGCGTCAATGGAAAGCCACTGCATCGCCCCCGTCCCCCCGGCGATATACGAAAGCTGCTCCGGGCCGCTTTTCACCAGCTCCGCGAGCGGCATCCGCTCGGAAACCCAATCGGCGAGCGTCAGCGAAGGCGATTGGCCGAGCAAAATATCAATATTGCCCATCCCGATGTCCATGTCCAATAGCAGCACGCGTGCGCCCAGCTGAGAAAGCGACAGCGAAAAATTGAGAGACACGTTCGATTTGCCAACCCCGCCTTTTCCGCTCGTGACAGCGATCGTCCGCGGCTCTGGCGCCCATTGTCGGCGGCGCAGCCCGCGGCGAAGCGGCTCCGCTTGATCGCTCATGCGCCCTCCGCTCCCAACAACAAATGAACAAGCCGCTCAGCGGACGCGTCCACCATGTCGTCCGGGACGTTTTGCCCATTCGTAAAATAGGCGGCACCAAGGCGGCTGTCGAGCAGCACGTTGACGATCGCGCCAAACGAATCGGTTTCATCGAGCTTCGTCACAATCAACCGGTCAATGGGAAGGCGGGAAAAGCGGCTGTAAATCGCCTTCATGTCTTCATACTTGCCGGTGGCGGCGAACACGAGAAGCGTTTCCGTTTCACTGTCGAATTCCAGCGTTTGCTGCAGCTCATCGATATATTGCGGATCGCGGAAGTTGCGGCCAGCCGTATCGACAAACACAAGATCGCAATGGGCCAGTTTTCGTTTCGCCTCCCGAAACTCTTCGCCGTTATAACATACTGCCAACGGGGCGTCCAAAATATGCGCATACGTTTTCAGCTGGTCAATGGCGGCGATGCGATACGTATCGGTCGTGATAAACCCAACCGTTTTTCCTTGTTCCAGCACAGCGCGCCCCGCGATTTTGGCGAGCGTTGTCGTTTTTCCCACCCCGGTCGGGCCGAGCAAAATCCAATACTTTTTCGCTTGCGCCGCTCCGGCAAACGGAAGCGAAGACAATAAGCTGCGCACCGCCTCTTTCGCCCACCCGGCGGCCGCCGCGGACGAACGCCCGCTTGGATTGGCATACCACCGTTCCAGCAAGCGCTCCATCACTTCGCGAATGTAGCTATCGGCCAGCCCTTGGTCGATCAGGCGCTGTTCAATGGCCGCAAGCGGCGGCGGGTAAGCCGGCGCAAGCCGCCGTTCACTCAGCTGACCGATGAACCGTCTCAGTTCCTCGAGCTCATCGGCAAACGATCGGTCCTCTTTTTCCGGCGCGGTCGCCGGCGGCCGCTCGAACAAGGCCGTCTCCAGCTGGCGCCGCGGCAGCGGATCCGGATCAACGCCGGCCAGCACTTCCACCTTTTTTTTGGCGAACAACCCGAACAAACCGCCCGTTTGGATCTCTTTTGACCGCAAAATGACCGCGTCGCGTCCCAGCTCAGCGCGCACTTGTTTCATCGCTTCGTTCATGGACGGGGCGATAAACTTTTTCACTTTCATTCCACTTCCACCATCCCTACGCTTTGGACTTCAACGTCCGCTTCCAGTTCGTTGTATGACAGCACCGGAACAGCCGGAAAAGTGCGTTCGGTCAGCTGGCGGACGTACATGCGCACCGCGGGGGAGCAAAGCAATATCGGCGTTTGTCCGGAAAACGGATAGCGGTCGAGCGCGCGGGCGACCGCGTCCACCACCGCCTGCATCCGGGCTGGATCGAGCGCCAAATAGCGACCATGCTCCGTTTGCTGCACGGCGTCGGCAATCATCTTTTCCACTTTTCCGGACAGCGTGATGACGCGCAGCGGTTCACCCGGCACGGCATACTGTTTCGTAATTTGCCGCGCGAGCGCTTGGCGGGCATATTCCGCCAACAAATCGGCATCGGTCGTCAAGCGGGCAAAATCGGCGAGCGCCTCAAAAATGAGCGGCAAATTGCGAATCGATACCTTCTCTTTTACCAGCTTGGCCAGCACTTTTTGAATATCGCCCACCGACAGCGGATTCGGCGTCACCTCATCGACAAGCACCGGATGCGACTCTTTCAAATGATCGATCAGCTGTTTTGTCTCTTGGCGCCCAAGCAGTTCGTGGGCATGAGCTTTCAGCACTTCCGTCAAATGCGTGGAGACGACCGACGGCGGATCGACGACCGTGTAGCCGAGCATCTCCGCTTGGTCTTTGACCGCCTCGGAAATCCATTTGGCAGGGAGACCGAACGCCGGCTCGACCGTTTCAATGCCATCGACGGAATCGTCATCAACACCGGGGCTCATCGCCAAATAATGATCCAGCAGCAGCTCGCCGCGCGCCACCTCCTCTCCTTTTACTTTGATTCGATACTCATTCGGCTGAAGCTGAATGTTGTCGCGAATGCGCACAACCGGAATGACGATGCCGAGCTCAAGCGCGAGCTGACGGCGGATCATGACGATCCGGTCAAGCAGATCGCCGCCTTGATTGGCATCGGCAAGCGGAATAAGCGCATAGCCGAACTCAAATTCGATCGGGTCAACGTGCAGCAGCTGAACGACGCTTTCCGGACTTTTCAATTCGTCGGCAGCGGCCGCCTCCTCTTCAGGCGGCACAGCCAGCGCCTCACTCTCCTTTTGCTGCTCCATAAACCGATAGCCGCCCAACGCCAACAGACCGGCCACCGACATCGTCAAGACGTCGTTGATGGGCGTAAACAAACCGAGCAGAAAAATCGTTCCCGCCGTCACATACAGCATTTTCGGAAAAGCGAACAGCTGGCGCATAATATCGCCGCTTAAATTGCTGTCTGACGCCGCCCGGGTGACGATGATGCCGGTGGCGGTCGAAATGAGCAGGGCCGGAATTTGGCTCACAATGCCGTCGCCGACCGTCAAAAGCGTATAACGCTTTGCCGCCTCGGCCATCTCCATCCCTTGCTCGACAACGCCAATCACCATGCCAAACAGCATGTTAATGACGACGATAATGATGCCGGCGATGGCATCCCCTTTGACAAATTTGCTTGCTCCGTCCATCGCCCCGTAAAAATCGGCCTCGCGCGCGACTTTTTCCCGCCGCCTGCGCGCCTCTTGCTCCGAGATCATGCCGGCGTTTAAATCAGCGTCAATGCTCATCTGCTTGCCCGGCAAGGCGTCGAGCGTGAAGCGGGCCGCCACTTCAGAGACGCGCTCCGCCCCTTTCGTGATGACGATAAACTGAATAATGACCAAAATCAAAAACACGACAAATCCAACGACGACATCGCCGCCGACGACAAACGTCCCGAACGTCTCGACGACGCCGCCCGCCTTCCCTGTGCTTAAAATCGAACGCGTCGTCGACACGTTCAGCCCTAACCGAAACAACGTCAACACGAGCAGCAAGGACGGGAAGACGGAAAACTCCAACGGCTCTTTCGTGTTCATCGCCGTCAGCAGCACAAGCAAAGCAAGAGAAATATTGATGATGATCAATACGCTCAACAGCCACGTCGGCAGCGGGATGACGAGCATGGCGACGATGAGCACGACAAGAAATAACACCGACAAGTCTTTGATTTGCGCTTGCATTCCCTTCTCTCCCTGATGCTACATTCGCTTCAGCCGATAGACGTATGCCAAAATTTCCGCCACTGCCTGAAAAAACGCCTCCGGAATCATGTCGCCGACTTCCGTCTGGCGGTAGAGCGCCTGCGCCAGCGGACGATTCTCCACGGTCACCACGCCGTGGGCTTTCGCCACTTCCTTGATTTTCAGCGCCATATAGTCCGCTCCTTTCGCTACGACGACCGGCGCTTCCATCTTGCCATCTTCATACCGGAGGGCAACGGCGTAATGCGTCGGGTTGGTGATGACGACATCTGCTTTGGGCACTTCCTGCATCATCCGCCGCATCGCCATTTCGCGCTGCTTTTGCTTGATGCGCGATTTGATGAGCGGGTCGCCTTCCGTCTTTTTATACTCGTCTTTGATGTCTTGCTTGGACATGCGAATGTTTTTTTCAAATTCAAATCGTTGGTACAAGTAATCAAACAATGACAAAAACAAGAGCGCCACAGCGGCATACAACCCCATTTTCACGGTCAAGCTGCCGATTTCGGCAAGCGCGCCGGCGACCGGCTGCGCCACAAGCGCCAACAGCTTGCTTTTTTCCGCCAACAGCACGGCGAACACGACGGCGCCGATCACGCCCGCCTTTAATACCGACTTTACCATCTCCACGACCGCGCGCAACGAAACGAGCCGCTTCACCCCTTGCACCGGGTTGAGCCGATTCCAGTCCATTTTCAGCGGTTCGACGGTAAAAAGGGCGCCGACTTGCAAAAAGTTGGCAAGCCAGGCGGCAAACACCGCCGCGGCAAAGATGGGCGCCAACAGCAAGGCCCCGTGGCGAAGCCAGTCAAGAAACAGAAGGTGAAGCGAATCGATCGTCAGCGGTGTCGTGGCGTAATCGGTCAACGCGCGGGCAAACAGGCGAAGCAACCCGTCGCGCTCGTATCCTCCGGCTAGGAACAGGGCGAGAAGCGCGCCGAGCAGCACAGCGGCCGCAACTAAATCGGCGCTTTTGGCCACCTGACCTTTGTCGCGCACTTCCTGCCGTTTACGCGGCGTCGCTTTTTCTGTTTTTTCACCAGCAAAAAACTGCAAATCAAGCCGCCATTCGCCCATCTTATGAGCCCCCCAACAGCTGCATGAAGCCGCGCAGCGAAGAAAACATGAGCTGGAACAGTCCGCGCGCAGAAAGCAGCATCGTGCCGATCGCCGCCGTCAACAGCAAAAACGCCGCCGCTGTCTTGACAGAAAAACCGACAGCAAAAATGTTCATTTGCGGCACCGCGCGGGCGACTAAGCCAAGCGCCACATCGACCAAAAAGAGCGAACCGACGAGCGGGGCAGCCATTTGCAGCGCGGCGGCGAACATCGCCGCGAACAAGCGCACCATATAGTCCGCTGCCCGTCCATCGGCCACGTGCGGCCACTGATCAAGCGGCAGCCAGTGGTAGCTGGAAAAGAGGCCGTCAAGCAACAAATGGTGGCCGTCGAGCGAAAGCAACAAGAGCAATGCCAACGAATGAAGGTATTGGCCGAGCAGCGGGCTTTGCGCCCCCGTTTGCGGATCGATCACATTGGCGATGGCAAACCCGATTTGAAAATCGATCAGCCCGCCGGCGATTTGCACCGCGGCCATGATGATCGCCGCCAGCAGCCCGAGCCCTAAGCCGATGAGCGCCTCTTTCAAGACGAGCAACACGTAAACGCCGTCAAGCGCCACCGGTGATTTGGGCAGCGCCCAAAAAACGAGCCAGCTGAAAAAAAACGCCAAGCCGATTTTGTAAGCAGTCGGCACCGCCCGGTACGAAAAGAGCGGCAGCGCCGCAAAGAACGAAGCGGTGCGCACAAAGACGAGCAAAAACGCCGGAAAATAAGTCCATAGTTGTTCCATTGCCGATCAGCCTATAAATGAAGCAAGATTGTTCAAAATATCGTGCGCATACGACACCATTTTCGAGAGCATCCACGGGCCAAAAAACACAAACCCAAGCAAAACGGCGACAATTTTCGGCACAAAGGCGAGCGTCTGCTCCTGGATTTGCGTCGCGGCCTGAAACACGCTGACGACAAGCCCGATGACAAGCGACAACAGCAACAGCGGCCCGCAGACGACCAACGTCATATAAATCCCTTGTTCAGCAAGGCGAATGATCAAATCCGCACTCATCCACGCCACCCAATTCTTTTATTGAAAACTTTGCAGCAATGATTTGATGACTAAATGCCATCCATCGACGAGAACAAACAATAAAATTTTAAACGGCAGCGAAATCATCACCGGCGGCAGCATCATCATCCCCATCGACATGAGGACGCTCGCGACAATCATATCGATGACGAGAAACGGAATGAAAAGCATAAATCCCATTTGAAACGCCGTCTTCAATTCGCTGATCGCAAACGCCGGCACAAGCGCAGACAAAGGAATGTCGCGGACCGTTTTCGGCTGCTTGGCGCCACTGTAAGACAAAAACAGCGCCAAATCTTTCTGCCTTGTATGCTCGCTCATAAATTGCTTCAGCGGAACGGCGGCCCGCTCGTACGCCTCATCCAAGTTGATTTGGTCATTGAACAGCGGCTGTAGCGCCTGGTCGTTGATTTCTTTCCATGTCGGCGCCATAATGAAAAAGGTTAAAAACAAGGCGAGCCCGACGAGCACTTGGTTCGGCGGCATTTGTTGCGTCCCGAGCGCCGTGCGCACGAACGACAGCACAATGACGATGCGCGTAAAACAAGTCATCATGATTAAAATGCCGGGAGCAATCGACAAAACCGTTAGCAACAGCAGCAGCTTCACCGATGTCGAGACGTGTTCGGGAGCCATCGACTGAAACATATGGACGAATTCATTCATCGCCGCCCGTCCCTTTCTCTTTCACGCGCTTGAGCCATTCGTTCCGCTTTTCAGCCATTCGCTTCATCTCCTCAGTCAACAGCGCCGAAAACGGCCGGGAGGAGTTGGTTTCCCCCTTCATTTTGGCCATCCACTGTTCGCGAAGGCGGACGCCAAACCGGCCAAATTCCGTCATTCGTTCCACCCGATTGCGGTGTTGAGCCAGCAGCTCGCTGATTTCCTCCTCATCCTCGATCTCTCGAAGCAGTTGAATGGAGTCGGCAACGCCGATGACAAGCAACCGGCGCCCAACTTTCACCAACTGAACGGAACGGTTCGCCCCGACGCTCGTTCCGCCCAGATGCTCGATGACACCTTTGGAGTTCGACAACAACTGCTGGCGGCGGCCAAGCCATTTCAAGAGCGCATAAAGAAGCAGGAGAACAAAAGCGGTCGCTCCGATCAAACGGAGCACATCGGAGGCGGAAACGGCATCCGCTGCGGGAGCGGGCGCTGTCTCCGATCCGCGAGCCGGAACGTCCGGTCCGCACGCGTCCGGATGCTTGAGACAATCAGCGACCGTCGGATTTTGCGCGGCCGCTGCCGGCATTCCGCCAAGCACGATCGCCGCCGCCATCACGACAGCCGTCCACCACTTCATGGGCACGATGTTCACCGTTGGCCGCCTACCCAATCGTTTTGTTGATCGCTTCAATGACGCGGTCAGCTTGGAACGGCTTGACGACGAAATCTTTCGCTCCGGCTTGAATGGCGTCAATGACCATCGCTTGCTGCCCCATTGCGGAGCACATAATGACTTTGGCGTTGCTGTCGATTTTTTTGATCTCTTTGAGCGCGGCGATCCCGTCCATCTCCGGCATCGTAATGTCCATCGTCACGATGTCAGGGCGCGTCTCTTTGTACTTTTCGACCGCCTGCCGCCCGTCAGCTGCTTCCGCGACCACCTCGTGGCCGTTTTTCGTCAAAATGTCTTTGATCATCATACGCATAAACGCTGCATCATCAACGACAAGCACTCTTGCCATGATTCCTACCTCCTGCATGCCTGTTATTTTAGCCGTTTTAACCGATCGCTTTGGCTCATAATATCGGTGATGCGCACCCCAAAGTTTTCGTCGATGACGACGACTTCGCCTTTGGCAATCAGCTTATTGTTGACAAAAATATCAACCGGCTCCCCGGCCAGTTTGTCCAATTCAATAATGGACCCCGTTGACAGCTGCAAAATCTCTTGCACGGAACGTTTCGTCCGCCCGAGCTCCACCGTCACTTGCAGCGGAACATCAAACAGCAGTTCCAAATTGCGCGTCTCAGCAGCCGCTAACGATGGAGCGTCAAATTCAGCAAAATCGGCGGTTTGGACAGGCCGAACGTCCGCTTCCTTCACGCGCTCGGCCGAAGCTTGTCCCGGTCGGCCGGCGGGCTGGGAAACCATCGCTCCCCCCACATTCGCCGGTGTCGGACTAGGATCGGGCCCATCAGCGGGCATGGCGCGCGCGTGCGCCGGCTCCGTCCGCTCTTCCACATCTTTCGGCTCGGAAGGAGGCCCAAGCAACAAGCCAACCAATTCCTTGGCGAAATCCACCGGCAACAGCTGCATAATGTTGGAGTCGATCAACTCACCGACCTTCAACCGGAAGGACACTTTAATGAAAAACTCCTCATCCGGCAAATACTCCAGTCCTTTTCCTTCGGACAAATCAAGAAGATGAAGCGTCGGCGGAGAAATGTCCACTCGCTTGCCAAAAACCGTCGACATCGATGTTGCTGCCGACCCCATCATTTGGTTCATCGCTTCTTGAACCGCGCTCAATTGAATCTCGCCAAGCTCATCATTCACCGCCGTTCCGTCGCCGCCCAACATTAAATCGGCGATCACCGCCGCATCATGCTGCTCGATGACGAGCAAATTCGTTCCCAGAAACCCGTCCGTGTAGTTGACTTGAATGGCGACATACGGATGGGGGAATTCATCGGCGATTTTCGACCGTTCAATTACGGACACGTTCGGCGTCGTAATTTCCACCTTTTGATTCAAGAGCATTGACAGCGCGGTGGCCGAACTGCCAAAGGAAATATTGCCTATTTCCCCAATAGCGTCCTGTTCCAGTGGAGAAAAGATGTCATGAAGCGCCGGGATCCCTTCACTGTTGCCCATTCCGCGCAACAACGCATCGATTTCATCTTGTGAAAGCATTCCATCATTCATCATGGCTGTCTCCGTCCCCCTCGCTCATCGCTAAAATTTGCACCGCCAGCTTTTTGTTCCGCTTGCCGGGCTGGCCGATAAATTTCGGGATATGGCCGATTTTGACGACCAGCGGTTCATGGATGGACTGCTCAAGTTGGATCACATCGCCGACCTCGAGCTGAAGAAATTCGTTGATCGTAATGGACGCGGTGCCGAGCTCGGCAATGATCGGCAGCTTGGCCGCACGGACGCGCTGTTCCAACTGTTTCGCTTCCTCGGGGGAACGATCCCTTGTTTGCGCCTGCATCCAATAATGCACCGACAGCCGCGGCATGATCGGCTCGAGCACGACGTGCGGAATGCAAACGTTCATCATGCCGCGCGCTTCACCAACTTGCGTGTTGAGCGAAATGACGACAACGGTGTCATTCGGCGCAATCATGCGCAAAAACTGCGGATTGACTTCAAAATCGACAAACAGCGGATCGACCTCAGCCACCGACTCCCACGCATCACGCCAGTGGACAAATGCTTTGTCAAACAAATTGGACATGATGCGCGTTTCGATCTCCGTCAGCTGATCCACTTTGTCCATGCCAACGCCGCGTCCGCCCATCACCCGATCCAACATGGCATAGGCGATATTCGGGTTGACTTCCAAAAGCACGTGGCCATTCAGCGGCGGCACCTCGAAGACGTTGATTACCGTCATCTTCGGAATGGAGCGGACGAACTCTTCGTATGGGATCTGATCGGCCGAAGCGACCGAAATTTGCACATACGTGCGCAGCTGGGCGGAAAAAAACGTTGTCAACAGGCGGGCGAAGTTTTCGTGAATGCGCGTCAAACTGCGAATCTGGTCTTTCGAAAACCGAAGCGCCCGCCGGAAGTCGTACGCTTTGACGCGCCGTCCTTCTTCTTCTTTTTTCAATTCTTCCGCGCTCATTTCCCCGGTGGAAAGCGCGGCCAACAGCGCGTCAATTTCGCTTTGTGACAATACTTCCCCGGCTGTCATCTCACCTTCCCCCCTTTAGTCGGCAGGCTATTGGAGGATAAAGGAAGTGATGTAGACATTCTCTACTTTCCCTTCCTGCATCAACCCATTGATGTCGCGCTTCAGCCGTTCTTTTAATGCCGCCATTCCTTCTTTTCCTTTAAAGTCGGCCGCTTTCATTTCCGCCAGTTGTTCAATGATCACATCCTTAATTTGAAAATCGCGCTTCTCCGCCTCTGCCCGCGCTTTGTCACTATCCGTTTGGATTTTAAATGCGATTTTAATATAGCGGCCATCGGCTAAATTCGTTGTCATCTCCGGAATGTCGATCGAGCTTTCCGCCAGTTCGTCAGCGCTCGGCGCCTCCTGCTCTTTGGCATTCCCCATCTTCGTCACCGCCATCAGCACCGCTGTGCCGGCCAAGGCGATGACCGCCAACAAAACAATCATCAGTTTCATTGCCTTATTCCCTTTCACTGTCCAATCCTCCTGCTCCCGATAAGCGAAACATGCCGATTTGCCGATAAAATTCGCTTGCGAGCGCCGTCACTTGCTCAACCGTTTCGCGGACGACGAATTTTTTACCGTTTGTCAACGTTACGGTCGTGTCGGGAAACGCTTCGACTTGTTCAATGTACAGCGCATTGAGCGTAAACCGTTTGCCGTTGAGCTTCGTCAATGAAATCATCGGCAAAAGCGGGCGAGAGAAAGCCGCTCACGCCCTACCTCCTATTCTATTTTTTCAAGTTCACGAGCTCTTGCAAAATTTCATCCGAGGTGGTAATGATGCGCGTGTTCGCTTGGAAACCGCGCTGGGCAACAATCATCTCCGTAAATTCTTCCGCTAAATCCACATTGGACATTTCCAGCGATCCGGAGACAATCGTTCCGGTTCCCCCCGTACCGGGCGTCCCTGTTGTCGGCTGGCCGGAGTTGGCTGTGTCACGGAACAAGTTGTTCCCTACTTTTTCTAATGCATCGTTATTAACGAATTTCGCCAATTGAATTTGTCCCGCTTGTTGTAATGCGCCGTTGGCATCAACATAGTTCACCATTCCATCCGAGCCAATGCTGATGTTTTTAGCGTCGGCAGGAATTTTGATCGTACGCCCTCCCGTCCCAAGCAGATATTGGCCATCCGCATTCACAATATAGCCTTGTGAATCAAGATAGAAGTTTCCTGCTCTCGTATACAGACGATTGTTTCCGGACGAATCGCCGATGACGAAAAATCCGTCGCCGGAAATGGCCAAATCAAGCACCCGACCCGTTGTTTGCAAGCTTCCTTGGGTATGAACGGTGTCAATGGCGGCCAGCTGGGCGCCAAGCCCCACCTGTTTTGGATTCGTTCCGCCGCGGCCAGCGCCTGGAGCGCTCGCCCCGGAGATCGTTTGACTCATTAAATCTTTAAAAATCGTTCTTCCTTTTTTAAAGCCGTATGTGTTGACATTGGCAATATTGTTTCCGATCACATCCAGTTTCGTCTGGAAATTGCGCATGGCACCAATGCCCGAATACATGGAACGAAGCATCGATTTCTCTCCCCTTTACGATGTTTGTTCGACTTTGATAACCTGATCGGCCGCGATCATCGCACCATTTTCAAGCCCTAAAACCACCTGTCCGTCCTTTTGTTGGACAGATTGAACAACCGCTTGTTTGACGTCGCTACCATCCAGCCAAGAAACCGTTTTGCCGATCCATTCACTATAGCGCAAAAGCATATCGCGGTGGCTCGTTTGCATCCATTGTTGCATTAAATTAGCAATATTCATCATTTGCTCGAGCGAAGAAAAATTCGCCATTTGTGAAATAAAATCTTTATCTTCCAGCGGATTGAGAGGATCTTGGTTTTGCAACTGGGCGAGCAAAATTTTTAAAAAATCGTCTTTCCCTAACATGCGATTTCCCGTTTTCGACTCCGGCTGAGCGGCGTTAGCCAGCCACAAATTCGAATCAATGGCGTTTGTTGTCATTTTTCATCCTCCTATTCATCCGCCTCCACCCCGTCTAATGCAAACGAGGAAGAAGGCGATGATTCCCGCTTTTGTTCCCGCCGCGATTCATTATGTTGGCGGCCGCCTTGACGCCCCTCGGACTGCGGCGGCAACGAAGAGCCCTCCCAATCGGTCCAAACCGTCCACTTTTCAACCGTGATCTGGCTCGCATCAAGCAGCTGGGTGAGCTGCGGCAGATGAGCGTGAAGCAACTCTTTCACCGCATCGTTGGCGACGAGCAGCTTAGCGGTCAGCTTCCCGCCCTCGTGCGTCATTTTCACCGTCACTGTGCCAAGATGCTCGGGATGAAGACGGATGACGAGCTGCGCCGCCCCGCCCGGGAGCCGCATCCAACGTCCCAGCCGCAAAGCGCGGGCGACTTGGTCAACAACAAAATCCGAATGTCCATTTTCCGCTTGGCTCGTCTGGCTGTCTGAACCGAGCGGCGGAGAGAACCAAGAAGTCGGATGGGCAGAAAATCCTGCCTGTCCATCCGTTCGCACTCCGTCCTCTCTGCGAAGCGAAAGCCGCTCGTGAGCAGAGACGGTAGGGCTGACATCAACGGGGAGAACCGAGCCGAGCGCTTGTTGTTCATGTTCTCCCGCCAGCGCCAAAGAAGATAGAGGGATGGATGTCATTTCAGCGTGCTGCTGAGCAACCCCTTGGTTCGCCTTATATGACCAAGCATAGGACGCTCCCTCTGCCGACAAACGGTTACTATCGCGGTTCGATGCCTGTTCGACGATCGCAGTCAAGCGCCCCCCTTCATACGCGGCCATTCTCCCCTCTCTCCCAAGCTCAAGCGCCCCGATGTCAATGGATGAACGTTGGCCTTTGCGATCAGGCTGAGAAGAAATGAGTTGCCCCTCTTTTGCGACAACCATTTGGTCATCTCCGGTTTGTAAACAACGGAACGCCGGAAAAATTCCGATCGTCGGGCCAGTAAAAAAGGAAAGCCACTCGAAACCGCCCTGTCCATCGGTTTGTTCCGCTTTGTTTTCAAGTTGTTCCACTTTGTTTTCAAGTTGTTCCGCTTTGTTTTCCGGCAAAGGGGGCCGCTCCGCCACCGCCGTTTCCACCGGGAAGGGTTCGGTCTGTTTATGTGCGAGCAATTGTGCGAATGCCCCGCTGGGCCCGGTTTCCTTTTTAAGCGGCGCCGGGGCGGACTGATCGCCCACGGCCTGCGGCGAACGGGCTGTCAACGTCACATTCATTGGGCCGCCTCCTCTCCCATCGTCAATTTGCTCAGCGAGGACAACAGCTTCGCTGCTTGTTTCGCCGGCATTTTGTCCAAAATCGCCGCCGCTTTGTCGCGGTCCATCTTGCTTAACACATCAAGCGCCTCGCTCTCGGAAAGCTCGGTTAAAACGGCCGCTGCCTGCTTGTCTGACATCGCGCCATACAGACTCGCGACATCGACGGAAGGAGACGCAGCCTCCGCAGCGGAAGCCGCCGGCTTGTCGGGTTCGGCGGCGGGGGCTGTCAACCGCGCCAGCTCTTTTTCTTTGGCCGCCAGTTCATTTTTGAGCTGGCGAATTTGGTTTTGCTGCTCATCGATCGTTCGCTTTTGCCGTGCGATCGTTTCTTGTTGCTTGGCCATCGCCTCGCGGATCGTTTTCTCCTTTTTCTTCCAATCGGTCCATTCCGAAACAAACGGAACGTTCGTGACCCATTGCTCTGCCGTTTTCGCCGCGTCAACACCGGCGGCGTTCAAAATCAACAAAAGGAAGAAAGCGGCAAACACGCTTGGGATGATCACGACGAACAAGAGCCATTGCCAGCGGCTCGTCTGTTGTTCCTGTTCGATGTTGCTTCCCGCCATCTACAACTCTCCTTGGCGCGCAAACCGCTGGATGGCCATTTCATCAAAGAAGCGGCGCTCCGCCTCTTTTTCGAGCTGCTTGGCCCATTGTTGCGCGCGCTCATGCATTTTTTCATATTTTTTCGCTTCGATGTTCAGCTCGACCAAGCGCCGCTGCCGGCGTTGCATCTGCTCGCGCGCCTGCATAACGACGAGCTGATAATGATCGATCGTCCGTTCCATGTTGGCGAGATAGTGCAACATATGGCGGATGGCCCCGATGGACAGGCCGGCTCGCAACTGTTCGTCCCGGACCGCTTCGCCTCGTTCTTTTTCCTTCAGCAGCCGGTACAGTGTTTCGGCCGCCTGTTCAAACTTGCGCACCGCCGCTTCGTATTCCCCAAGCGCCGCTTGCTTTTCTTTTTCTTTCATCGCCCATATTTTTTGCAACCGAAACGTCGTCATCACGTTTGTTCACCCTTTCCCCCGTGAAGATGGCGCACGTTTCCATCACCCGGCCGACACCAGACGGAACAGCGCCTCAATGCTTTCCTCGCGAGTCGTTTTTTCGTCGATCTCCTGGCGGCAAAACGCCATAATGCGCGGGTAAAACTGAATCGCTTCATCAATTTCACGGGATGATCCGTGCTTGTACGCCCCAATTTGAATCAAATCTTCCGAATCCATATAAGTGGACAGAAGGCGACGAAGCCGATTCGCTGCTTCGCGATGCTCGGCGCTGATGATGTGGGGCATGACGCGGCTGACGCTTTTCAGCACGTTAATCGCCGGATAATGCCCTTTGTTGGCCAGCTGGCGCTCGAGCACAAGATGGCCGTCCAAAATGCCGCGCACCGCATCAGCGATCGGTTCATTCATGTCATCGCCGTCGACAAGCACCGTATAAAAGGCCGTGATCGTCCCGGACGCGTTTGTTCCGGCCCGTTCCAGCAGCTTGGGCAACAGGGCGAACACGGATGGCGTGTAGCCTTTTGTCGTCGGAGGCTCGCCGACGGCCAGCCCGATCTCCCGCTGCGCCATGGCGACGCGAGTGACCGAGTCCATCATGAGCATGACATCGGCCCCTTGGTCGCGGAAATATTCGGCGATCGCTGTCGCCGTATAGGCCCCCTTCACGCGCATCAACGCCGGCTGGTCGGACGTAGCGACGACGACAATCGAGCGAGCGAGGCCGTCTGGACCGAGATCGCGCTCCAAAAATTCACGCACTTCGCGGCCGCGCTCGCCGATCAGGGCAATGACGTTGACATCAGCCGATGTATGGCGGGCGATCATCCCCATCAAGGTGCTTTTGCCGACGCCGGAGCCGGCAAAAATTCCAACCCGTTGCCCTTTGCCGACGGAAAGCAAACTATCGATCACGCGAACTCCGACTTCAAGCGGCTCGGCGATCGGCGGCCGGGTGAGCGGATTGGGTGGATCGCGCTCGACCGACACGGGCTTTACGCCTAAAGGCAGCGCGCTTCCGTCAAGCGGGTAGCCGAGCGGATCCAAAACCGTGCCGATCAGCGCCTCACCGACATGCACTTCGAGCGGTTTGCCAGCCGCCTCGACGAGACAGCCCGGGGCGATGTGCGTCATGGCGGAAAACGGCATGAGCAACACGTGCTGCTCATGAAAGCCGACGACTTCAGCGGGGATTTTGCGGCGGCCGCTCGCTTCATGAATGTAGCAAAGGTCGCCGATCGAACTTTCCGGCCCTTTCGATTCCGTCATTAATCCGATGACGCGTGATACTTTACCAAATCGTCGATACAAGTCAGCCACAGCCATTTCATCAAGAAGCGCCTGCCAGTTCAGGGGACGTTTCCTCCTTCAGCCGCCGGAAAAGCGCCTCGCGCAGCCGTTCCAGCTGGGTATCGACGCTTGCATCAATGCGCCCGAACGGCGTTTCAACGAGGCAGCCGTATTCCGGCAGCGTATCATCGGGATAAATGAACAAATCGACGCGCTGCGGAAAAACGGATTTCAGCCGCTCTTGCTGTTCCGTCACCATTTCGTAGCAATGCGGGTGAACGTAAACGGCCACTTCCGTCTGCCGCCGCACTTCTTGCAACGCTTGCAGAACAAGCGGTAAAAACGCGTTCCGATCGTTCTCAAGCGCGGCGCCAAGAATGCGTTCTGCCGCTTTTAGCGCCACTTCGAGCATCGTTTCCGCCGTCGCTTCGATGCGGGCGTAAAACTCGCTGTTCGCCCGCTCCGCCGTGCGCCGCGCCTGTTCCACCCATTCGCGATGCTCGCTGAGCGCCGCCGCGTGCCCGGCTGCGTAGCCGTCTTCATACCCTTGGGCGCGCGCTTCTTGCATGAGCCGCTCTTTTTCGGCCTGCCATTGCTCTTGTTCGCGCGCGAGCTGTTCGCGCATCGTCTGGCAATATTGCTCAGTTTGTCGGCGAAGCTCGGCCGCTTCTTCCCTAGCGGCAACGACCGCTTCCATTTCCTCGGGCCTGCCATCGATTTCCGAAAGACCGACGGCGAGCGGATGATGCACGGCGATGATTTTTTTGCCTGCGCGCGCCGCCACCGTTGGCGCTTTAATCACATTAGACAATGATATCATCTCCTCCCCCGCGGGCGATGACGATTTCACCGGCCTCTTCAAGGCGGCGAATGATGCCAACAATGCGCGACTGGGCTTCCTCGACATCCCGGAGCCGAACCGGTCCCATATATTCCATCTCTTCTTTGAACGTCTCTGCCATTCGCGCCGACATGTTGCGGAAGACAACGTCTTTCACTTCCTCGCTTGCCACCTTCAAGGCCAGCATGAGGTCGTTGTTGTCGACTTCGCGAATGACGCGCTGGATGGCGCGGTTGTCAAGCGTGACGATATCTTCAAATACAAACATTCGTTTTTTGATTTCCTCAGCCAACTCCGGATCTTGTATTTCCAACGCATCCAAAATCGTTCGCTCCGTGCTTCGATCGACTTGGTTCAACACCTCGACGACCGCTTCGATTCCGCCAGCTTGCGTGTAGTCTTGGACGAACGTTGCCGACAGCCGCCGCTCCAAAATTTGTTCGACTTCGCTGATAATTTCAGGCGATGTGCTGTCCATCAGCGCGATGCGCCGGGCGACATCGGCCTGCATTTCCTGCGGAAGCGCGGACAAAATTTGCCCGGCCTGCGCCGGCTCCAAATAGGAGAGAATGAGAGCGATCGTTTGTGGATGCTCGTTTTGGATGAAGTTTAACAGCTGCATCGGGTCGGCTTTGCGGGCGAAGTCAAACGGACGCACCATCAGCGCCGATGTCAGCCGATGGATGATGCTCATCGCTTTGTCTGGGCCGAGCGCTCGTTCCAGCACTTCTTTCGCGTAGGCGATGCCGCCTTGGGCGATGTAATCTTGCGCTACCGCGAGCTGACGGAACTCTTCGAGCACTTCTTCTTTTTGGTCGGCCGTCACTTGGCGGACGTTGGAAATTTCCAATGTCAATTTTTCAATGTCGTCTTCGGATAAGTGCTTATAGACAGAGGCCGATACGTCCGGGCCAAGGGAAATGAGGAGGATGGCCGCCTTCTGTCTGCCCGTCAGCCCGCCTTTCCGTTCACGCTTTGCCATACGCCGTTCCTCCTACTCTTCCGATAGCCACGTTTTTAATAGTTTGGCAAACTCGTCCGGCTTTTCTTTCGCTAGGCGCTCAAGCTGCCGGCGGCGCATCACCGACTCCGTCTCCGGCGGCTCCGGCAACTCCGGCTCCGCCATCGACGGAGCGAGCGGAAACTCTTCCTCTTCCTCTTCGTCCTCGCGGCGGCGGCGCAGCCAGAAGAACAACAGCAAAGCGATCAGCAAGAGCGCTCCGCCGCCGGCGGCGTACCACCACCATGCCGGCCTTGCTGGCGCTGTTTCTGTAAACGTCGGTTTGCCGTTGAATTTTTGTACGGACACAACGATGCGGTTGTTGATGTCCTGATCGGTGAGCGTTTGCCCCTCGCCTTTGTCGATCGACGTCCGCACGATCGTCCCTAGCAGCTTTTGAATGTCGTTGACCGTTTCCGGCGGCAGCGAATTCGGATCATTCGGCTTCGGCGGCTCCACCATCACTTGGATGCCTAAGTCGCGGATTTTGTACGGACTTTCCACGATTTGTTTTTTAATTCTGTTGACCTCGTTGTTGACCGTCTCCTCAGTCCGCTCGTAATCGCCGTTTGTGTCGCCGTTGGCGGACTGATAGCCCGGCACTTCGTTCGTGCCCGTTCCGGCCGCGCCGCCCGGGCGCGCCCCGCTTCCCGAATACGCTTCTTTGATGCGTTGGACGCTGACCGCAATGCCTTTATTGTTTTTCTCATCGACCGGGGCGACTAAGTTTTCTTCCCGCTTTTCTTGCGTGAAATCGACATCGGCTGTCACGGAAACGACGACTTTATCCTGCCCCATCATCGTGCCAAGCAGCTGCTGCACTTGGCGCTGGATGTCGCGTTCGATTTGTTTTTTGATTTGCTGCTGCGAAGCGAATGTCGTTCCTGTCGAATTTTCGCCGTCATTTTTCAAATCAAAATACTCAAAAAACTGATTCATAATGACGATATTATCTGTAGAGAGATTAGGAACACTTTTCGCGACGAGGTGATAGAGCGCGCGAATTTGCTCGTCGCTAAACCGGTAGCCCGGCTTCGTCTTCAGCACGATCGAAGCCGAGGCTTCCCCTTTTTCATCAGAAACGAATACGCTCGGCTGCGGAAGCGTAATCATCACTTTCGCATCTTGCACGCCGTCGATCGTTTTGATCAAGTTGGCGAGCTCTGTCTGCATCGCTTTTAACTTCACCATATTAAACTCGTTGTCGGTCATGCCGAAGCTCGCGTTTTGACCAAAAAAGGAATAGTCGATCATTCCACTGTTCGGAATGCCTTCGGCGGCCAGCTCCACTTTCAAGGCGTCGACTTGCTCTTTTGGTACTTGAATCGTCGTGCCGCCGTCCACCACTTCAGCCGGCACGCCACGCTCATCGAGCGTCGCCTTGATTTGCCCAGCTTCCTGCGGCGTCAAGTTGCTGTAAAGCGGCACCATTTCTGTTCTCGTCGCCAAAAAGATCGCGATGCCGGCAGCCGCGAGCATAGCAGCCGCTACGGCGAGCGTGAGCCGTTTTTGTCTTTTCGTCCGTTCTTGCCAAAACGCGCGAGCCCGGCCCCACCACTCTTTCCATTTGTCTCTCATACGATTCCCCCGATAATCGAGCTGCCCACCGCCATCGCACCGTGATGACGGCCGCTTCCATATGTAATGCTGTTCATGGTCGTTACAATGGCATGCGCATCATTTCTTGGTAAGCCTCAATCGCCTTATTGCGAACTTCGAGCGTCAGCTGCAGGGCGATGCTCGCCTTTTGCCCTGCGATCATCACATCATGCAGTTGGACATTTTCCCCGCGAACAAGCTTTTCCGTCAGCTCATCCGCTTGAAGTTGCGCCTCGTTGACTCGGTTGAGCGCTTCTTTAAAAAAAGCGGCAAACTGCTTTTGCGCCGCAGCCGGTTTCACCGGAGGGGAAACGGCCGCGGTCATTCCCAATCCGACGCGGTTGACTCCATCGATCATCGCCCATCCTCCTTACGAACTATTTCCCAATTTCCAACGCCTTCATCAACATGCCTTTGGAGGCGTTCAACGCCGTGACGTTCGCTTCATAGGAGCGAGTCGCCCCGATCAAGTCGACCATTTCCTTGAGCGGATCCACGTTCGGCAGGCGAACGTAGCCATCGGCGTTGGCGTCCGGGTGATCCGGATCGTACACGAGCTTAAACGGCGCGGGATCCTCGGCAATTTCTCGCACCTCCACTCCACCTCCTGCCGGCTCCGCCCGTCCGATGGCGGCCTGCAGATAGCTAGAAAATTGAGCACCGCGCGGCTCAAATATGACCACTTTGCGGCGGTACGGTTCCCACTCGCCGTTGACCAAGCGCGCCCGCGTGGTATCGACGTTGGCGATGTTGGACGAAATGACATCCATGCGCAACCGCTGGGCCGTGAGCGCCGAAGCGGAGATGTTCAAGCTTTGAAACATCGACACCGCCTATTTCCCTCCTTTGATCACCGTTTTTAGCGTTGCAAACTTCCCATTCATCTGGTCGACCAACGCGTTGTAATAAATTTGGGTTTCTGCTAATTTTGACATTTCTTGATCAATGTCGACACTATTTCCATTATGATTGTAACTCATGTTGGCGTTGGTCGTCACGATGATTTTTCCGCTTTGTTCACTCGAAAACGAAAAATGCTTCGGGTTCGTCCGTTTTGCTTCAAACTGAAGCGCCCGCTCGAGTTCCGCCTGAAATCGCACGTCTTTCGCCTTATAGCCCGGCGTATCGGCGTTGGCGATGTTGTCAGCAATCGCCTGCTGGCGGAGCGAAGCGTAACGGAGTCCTTGCTCGAGCCAGTGGATCGTCGGTGAGAACAACGACAATGGAATCCCCTCTTTTATCCTATTTTTCGACAATTTCTGCTAGATTTCATTTTACGGGAAAGAAAACCCAATGTATAGCCGGAACTTGGTACTATTTTTCTCCCCTCATCGTTGTTCGAAGGCTGGTGAAAACGATTGGTTTCCTGATCGATGAGGAAAAGTGTGCAGTGTTGCAAGGTTTTTCGATTTGAGAAACGATAGCAGGAAGCGGTATGCACGATTGAATCACCGGTCTCTGGAAACAAAAACCCGCTAGGCAAAAATCCCTAGCGGGTTGAGACGGCCACGCCGTTTAGCTTGATTTCAATTTTTCCAGTTCGCTTAAAAATTTATCGTTCAATACTTTAATGTACGTTCCTTTCATGCCGAGCGAACGCGATTCAATGACCCCGGCGCTCTCAAGCTTGCGCAAGGCGTTGACGATAACCGAACGGGTGATGCCGACGCGGTCGGCGATTTTGCTCGCGACAAGCAGCCCTTCCGTTCCGTCAAGTTCTTCAAAAATATGCTCAATCGCTTCAAGTTCGCTGTAAGACAGCGAGCTGATCGCCATTTGCACAACCGCTTTGCTGCGCGCTTCTTCCTCGATCTCTTCCGCCTTTTCCCGCAAAATTTCCATGCCGACGACCGTCGCTCCGTATTCGGCCAAAATGAGATCGTCGTTATCAAACTCGCGGTCAAGACGCGACAAAATGAGGGTGCCGAGCCGTTCCCCGCCGCCGTTGATCGGGACGATCGTCGTCAAGCCGGTTTTGAACAAGTCACGATTTTCCACTGGAAACGCTGTATATTCGCTGTTAATATCAATGTTAGGAGACGTTTCCGTAATGTTGAACAAGTTTTTCGTATATTCTTCCGGAAACTGCCGCTCCTCGAGCATCCGTTTCATCCGCTCATTTTCAATCGATTGCTTAATGGCGAAACCGAGCAGCTTGCCGCGGCGGCTAACGACAAACACATTGGCTTCAATCACTTCGCAAAGCGTTTCGGCCATTTCTTTGAAATTGACCGGCCGCCCGGCTGCTTTTTGCAGCATCGCGTTAATTTTTCGCGTTTTTTCTAATAAATTCATCGTTTTCATCTCCTCCTCACAAAATAAACTCGCGTAAATCTTTGTTTTTAACGATGTCGCCGAGCTTTTGCTCGACATACTGCGGCGTGATGACGACTTTGTCGATGCCGATGTCCGGCGCTTCAAACAGCAATTCTTCAAGCAGTTTTTCCAAGATGGTATGCAGCCGGCGCGCGCCGATGTTGTCGGTCGTCTGATTCACTTCAAACGCCACTTCGGCAATCTTACGAATAGCATCGTCAGAAAATTCAAGATTTATACCTTCCGTGGCCAAAAGAGCTTGATACTGTTTGATGAGGGCGTTGTTCGGCTCGACTAATATTCTTACGAAATCATCGACGGAAAGTTTCGCCAGTTCGACGCGAATCGGGAAACGACCTTGCAGCTCGGGGATCAAATCGGACGGCTTCGCCATATGGAACGCCCCGGCGGCGATGAATAAGATGTGGTCCGTTTTGACCGGCCCGTATTTCGTCATAACGGTCGAACCTTCGACAATCGGCAAAATGTCGCGCTGCACCCCTTCGCGCGAGACATCGGCCGAACCGGACACCGCCCCGCTGCGGGCGATTTTGTCGATTTCATCGATAAAAATGATGCCGGACTGCTCGGCAAGGCGAATCGCTTCTTGCGTCACTTCATCCATGTCGATCAGCTTTTGCGCCTCTTCGTTGATGAGCACTTTTCGCGCTTCGCTCACTTTGAGGCGCCGCTTTTTGCGCCGCTTCGGCATGAGGCTGCTTAACGCATCTTGCATATTGACGCCCATCTGCTCGATGCCCGCCCCTTGCAAAAAGTCAAACAACATCGGCGGCTGCTCCTCGATTTCAATCGTCACCATCTCGTTTTCGAGCTGGCCGTTTTCGAGTTGCCAGGCGACTTGGCGCCGTTTTCGCTCGACTTGCTCGTCCTCATGGCTGTAGCTGCTGTCTTGTTGGGTCGTCTGTCCCCCGAACAGCAGCTCAAGCGGGTTTTTGATCGTCTGTTTCGGTTTGCCGGGGACAAGCAATTCAACGAGCCGTTTGTTCGCCTGCTGCTCGGCCCGGTCTTTCACCTCGTTCATTTTCCGCTCTTTGACGAGCCGGACCGATGTTTCCACCAAGTCGCGCACCATCGATTCGACATCGCGCCCGACATAGCCGACCTCGGTAAATTTCGTCGCCTCAACTTTGATAAACGGGGCGCCGACGAGTTTCGCGAGCCGGCGGGCGATCTCGGTCTTTCCGACCCCGGTCGGCCCGATCATTAAAATGTTTTTTGGCATCACTTCATCGCGCAATTTTTCATCGAGCAAGCTGCGGCGGTACCGGTTGCGGAGGGCGATCGCCACCGCTTTTTTCGCCTCTTTTTGCCCAACGATAAACTGATCGAGCTTCTCGACAATTTGCCTTGGGGTCAATGTTTCCGCCATCATCGGCCTCCTCCTTTTTACAGCTCTTCCACTATGATATGGCCGTTCGTATAGACGCAAATGTCAGCGGCAATCTCGAGCGCTGCCTTGGCGATATCTTTGGCGGTCAGCGAGCCGCCGGCATACTTCTTTAACGCGCGTCCAGCGGCGAGCGCATAGTGGCCGCCCGAACCGATCGCCAGCATGCCATCGTCCGGCTCGATCACTTCGCCGGTGCCGGAGACAAGCAACAGATGGTCTTTGTCCATCACGATCAACATCGCCTCAAGGCGGCGCAGCACTTTGTCGCTCCGCCATTCTTTCGCCAATTCCACCGCCGCGCGCGGCAAGTTGCCATTGAACTGCTCGAGCTTGCCTTCGAACATCTCAAACAGCGTAAACGCATCAGCGACCGAGCCAGCAAACCCGGCAAGCACGTTTCCTTGAAACAGCCGCCGCACTTTTTTGGCCGTCTGTTTCATGACGACCGCATTGCCGAACGTCACTTGGCCGTCGCCCGCCATCGCCGCTGCCCCGTTATGGCGGATGGCAAAAATCGTCGTCGCATGAAAAGTTCCCATCATTGTCCCCTCCCTGCCGGCGGGCCTACGCCCGCGGATGCGCCTGCAAATAAATGTGCCGAAGCCGGTCTTTCGTCACATGCGTATACACTTGGGTCGATGACAAATGCGTGTGGCCGAGCAGCTCCTGCACGGAGCGAAGGTCGGCTCCGTTGTTGAGCAAATGGGTCGCAAACGTGTGCCTCAGCACGTGGGGGCTGATCTGCTGCGTCAGCGCCGCCGCTTCCACGATCCGTTCGAAAACGTACCGCGCCCCTCGAGGCGTGAGCGGGTTGCCGCGGGCGTTAACAAACAAATAGCGGTGGTCTGCCGCCAACGTTTTCGTAAGCTCGCGCCGCCCGCCGTGGATATACCGTTTGAGCGCCTCACAAGCCGCGCGCCCGAACGGGACGTAGCGCTGCTTGTTTCCTTTGCCGTGAATGAATACGGTCTGCGCTTGGAAATCGACGTCGGACAATTGAATGTGACAACATTCACTAATCCTGGCACCTGTCGCGTACAACAGCTCAAGCAGCGCCGCGTTGCGCTGGCCAAGAGCGGTATTCTCATCATTGACAAGAAAGAGCGCTTCTAATTCCTGCGGATATAAAAAATTCGGAATGGTTTGCTCTTTTTTCGGCAGCGCCGCAAACGCAAACGGATTTTCAGCCGCCCGCCCCTCGCGCAGCAAAAACTTGTAAAAGCTGCGCAAACTCGAAATTTTGCGGGCGATCGAACGGCTCGATAGCTTTTGCCCGTACAGCTTCGTCAAATACAAGCGGACATCGCTATAGGCCACGTCCTCAAGCCGACCGATCCCCTCGGCGCTCATAAACTGCAAAAACTGCTCAATGTCGCGCCGGTAGCACACAATAGTATATTGTGAATAATTTTTCTCGATTTGTAAATATTCCAGGAACAATTGTAATACAAGTTTCGAATTTTCCATTGCCTCACCTCGCAGCGGCTCCTTCATCGTACCATACGATGGCATAAAAGCGCAACTATTTTTTATAAAATTCTGAATTGTGGCCGGCGCCTGTTTAGACGTCCGGCCGTTCTTCGTAGTCGCACGCCGTGCATTGCACTTGCGCGCCCTTTTTCAATTTTTTCTCAATGAGCAGCCCACCGCATTTCGGGCAAGGACGAGCGAGCGGCTGGTCCCAGGAAACAAAGTCACAGTCCGGAAAGCGATCGCAGCCATAAAACACTCGCTTCCGCTTGCTGCTGCGCTCCACGATTTCGCCTTCACGGCATTTCGGGCACTTGACGCCGATGGACTTCACAATCGGTTTCGTATGGCGGCATTCTGGAAAATTCGAACAGGCGATAAACTTGCCGAAGCGGCCCATTTTGTACACCATCGGACTGCCGCACACGTCGCAATCGATGCCGGCCGGCTCATCTTTCAAATCCACTTCGCGCATCTCTTTTTCCGCTACTTTCAGCCGCTTCTCAAATTCGCGGTAAAACTCGTCGACGACTTCGATCCAGCCCACTTTTCCTTCTTCGATTTCATCCAATTCTTTTTCCATTTTCGCCGTAAACTCGACATCGATAATTTCCGGAAAAAACTCGAGCATCAGCTCAACAACGATTTCGCCAAGCTCCGTTGGAATGAACCGCTTGTTTTCCAAGACGACGTAGTTGCGCTTTTGAATCGTATCAAGCGTCGGCGCATACGTCGACGGACGGCCGATGCCGAGCTCTTCCAGCGTTTTCACGAGGCGCGCCTCTGTGTAGCGCGGCGGCGGTTGGGTGAAATGCTGCTTCGGTTCAATCGCTTCGCTCTTGACGGTTTCTCCCTCTTCCAAGTTCGGCAGCAGCCGGTCTTGTTCCTCCGTCTGATCGTCCGATCCTTCGATGTATACTTTCATAAAGCCCGGAAACTTGACCTTTGACCCGTTGGCGCGGAACATGACGCCGTTGTTTTCCAGCTCCACGCTCATCGTGTCAAGGACGGCCGCTGCCATTTGGCTGGCGATGAATCGCTCCCAAATCAATTTATAGAGCCGGAATTGATCGCGCGTCAAATACGGCTTTACTTTTTCCGGATCGCGAAAGGCTGATGTCGGACGAATCGCTTCATGGGCATCTTGGGCATTGGTGCTTTTCTTTTCCTTCCGTTTTTCTTGGTTGACGTACGAAGCGCCAAACGCCGCCTCGATGTATGCCGCCGCTTCTCGCTGCGCCGTTTCGGCGATGCGCGTTGAATCGGTGCGCATGTATGTAATCAAACCGACGGTCCCCTCGCCGCCGAGGTCGATTCCTTCATACAGCTGCTGGGCGACCATCATCGTTTTTTTCGTGCGGAAATTGAGCTTGCGCGCCGCTTCTTGCTGCAGTGACGACGTGGTAAATGGCGGCACTGGACTGCGCTTGCGCTCGCGCTTGGCGACCGTTTTGACGGTGAACGAATTCCCTTGCAAGCGGGAAAGCACCGCTTTCACGTCTTCTTCCGTCTTTATGTCGCGCTTTTGCCCATCGATGCCGTAAAAGGAGGCAGTGAACGTTTCCGTGCCTTTTTGCAGCACCGCTTGAATCGTCCAATATTCTTCCGGACGGAATTCGCGAATTTCTTTTTCCCTTTCGATGATGAGGCGCAGGGCGACCGACTGTACGCGGCCGGCGCTCAACCCTTTTTTCACCTTCTTCCATAGGAGCGGGCTGATATTGTAACCGACGAGTCGGTCGAGCACGCGCCGCGCCTGCTGGGCGTCCACTAGGTTCATATTGATGGCGCGCGGCTGTTGAAACGATTGTTGAATGGCGTCTTTTGTAATTTCGTGGAACACGACGCGGCAATCCGAATGGATGTCGAGATCGAGCATGTTGGCCAAATGCCAAGCAATCGCCTCCCCTTCGCGGTCCGGGTCGGCGGCGAGGAACACTTTCTTCGCTTTTTTTGCCGCTGTTTTCAGCTCTTTAATCACTTGGCCTTTGCCGCGGATCGTAATGTACTTCGGCTCATAGCCGCGGTTTATATCAACGCCCATTTGGCTTTTGGGCAAGTCGCGGACGTGGCCCATCGAAGCTTTGACCGTATATTTTTTTCCTAAGTATCGTTCGATCGTCTTCGCTTTCGTTGGCGACTCGACGATAACTAAGTAGTCTGACATCGATCTTCCACCCCTAGGAGGTAAATTGAAATCTTCATTATTATTAATGATTATGGCCACATTTGTCAAACATGATCGCTACAAGTACGGGAATTCAGCGATCACATCGTCCGCTTGTTGCACTAGTTTAGCCCCGTGCTGAATGAGCGTATTCGGGCCAGCGGATTCGGCCAAACCGATCGGACCGGGGACGGCGAACACTTCGCGCCCTTGCTCGAGCGCATACGCGGCGGTGATGAGCGAGCCGCTTTTTACCCGGGCTTGTACGACGATCGTGCCGAGCGACAATCCGCTGATGATGCGGTTGCGAGCCGGAAACTGCCACGGCTGCGGTCTTGTTGCCGGCGGATGTTCAGCGATCACGAGATGTTCTTCCATGAGTTGCCGGGCAAAGGAACGGTGGGCCTTTGGATAAACGTGGTCAAGCCCGCCGGCGATGACCGCGATCGTCGTGCCGCCGTGCCGGACGGCCAGTTGATGGGCGCAAACATCAATGCCAAAGGCCAGTCCGCTCACGATCGTAAAACCGGCGGAAACGAGCGGCGGCACCAGTTTTTCCAACGCGGCAATCCCTTCTTTCGTCGGATGTCGCGTTCCGACGATGCTGATCAGCTTCACTTGTTGAAGCAAAGCGAGGTTCCCTTTCGCGTACAGCACCCATGGCGGCGCGTGGATATGCTTTAGCAGCGGCGGATAGTCAGCGTCCCATAACGTGATGAGGCGAATGCCCCGGCTGCGGTATGCTTGCAGCAGCCGCTGCATATCGATGGCATGCAAGTCGTGGAAAAAGGCGTTCCATTGCGCATCGGAGAGCGGGACAAGGGAGCGGAGGGCAGAGGGAGAGAGTGAAAATGGAGCAGAAAGCGTAGCATCAGCGGCCAACAGCGCCTGAATCGTCTTCCATCCCGCCCCACGGCAATGGTGGAGATGGATGAGCCGGTCGCGAACCGTATCGTACATCGTATTCCCCTTTCTCGCAACAGGATAAACAGCACCCCGCACGCAAGGGTGCGGGGCAGGAACATTAATGCGTTTTGCATTTTTCGTACAAGCCGCGCTCTTTTAAGACGGAAATGAGCGTTTCGCCGATGACGGCCGGCGTTTCCGCCACTTTGATGCCGCATTCGGTCATTTTTTTGATTTTTTCCGCAGCCGTGCCTTTGCCGCCGGAAATGATCGCGCCGGCATGGCCCATCCGTTTGCCCGGAGGCGCCGTCTGCCCGCCGATGAAGCCGACGACCGGTTTCGTCATGTTCGCTTTCACCCATTCAGCCGCTTCTTCTTCGGCCGTGCCGCCGATTTCGCCGATCATAATGACCGCGTATGTCTCTTCGTCCTCGTTAAACGCCTTCAGCACATCGATGAAGTTCGTGCCGTTGACCGGGTCGCCGCCGATACCGACCGCCGTTGATTGGCCGATGCCGGCTTGCGTCAGTTGGTGAACCGCCTCGTACGTCAGCGTGCCGGAGCGCGAGACGATGCCGACATGCCCTTTTTTATGGATGTAGCCCGGCATAATGCCGATTTTGCACTCTTCCGGCGTGATGACGCCCGGGCAGTTCGGGCCGATGAGGCGCGTCTTTTTCCCTTCCATGTACCGTTTCACTTTCACCATATCAAGCACCGGAATGCCTTCGGTGATGCAGACGACGAGATCAAGTCCGGCGTCGACCGCTTCCATAATGGCATCAGCGGCAAACGCCGGCGGAACGTAAATGACCGAGGCGTTCGCGCCCGTTTTTTCGACCGCTTCCGAAACGGTGTCAAACACCGGCACGCCTTCGACTTCCGTGCCGCCTTTGCCCGGCGTGACCCCGCCGACAATGTTCGTTCCGTATTCAATCATCTGTTTTGTATGAAACAGCCCTTGCGAACCGGTAATCCCTTGCACGATCACTTTCGTGTCTTTATTGACAAAAACGCTCACGTGTCTCCCTCGCTTTCTTAACGTACTAGCTCGACGATTTTTTGCGCGCCGTCCGCCATCGATTCCGCCGCCGTAATGTTCAAGCCCGACTCTTCTAAAATCTTTTTCCCGAGCTCGACGTTCGTTCCTTCGAGGCGAACGACGAGCGGAAGCGTCAAGCCGACTTGCTTCGTCGCCGTGACGATGCCGCTCGCGATGACGTCACATTTCATAATGCCGCCGAAAATGTTGACGAAAATGCCTTTCACGTTCGGGTCGGACAAAATGATTTTGAACGCCTCCGTCACTTTTTCCTCGCTGGCGCCGCCGCCGACATCGAGGAAGTTGGCCGGCTCGCCGCCGTAATATTTAATGATGTCCATCGTCGCCATCGCCAAGCCGGCGCCGTTGACCATGCAGCCGATGTTGCCGTCAAGGGCGATGTAGTTCAAGTCATATTTCGACGCTTCGATTTCTTTCGGGTCTTCCTCGTCCAAATCGCGGTACTCCAAAATGTCCGGATGGCGATAAAGGGCGTTGGAGTCAAAGTTCAATTTCGCATCGAGCGCCATCACTTTGCCGTCGCCGGTGACGACAAGCGGGTTGATTTCGGCGATCGAGCAGTCTTTATCGACAAACACTTGGTACAAGCCCATCATAAATTTCACCGCTTGATTGACGAGCGGTTTCGGGATGTTGATGTTGAACGCCAATCGGCGCGCTTGGAACGCCTGCAGCCCAACCGCCGGATCGATGTATTCTTTAAAAATTTTCTCCGGCGTTTTCGCCGCCACTTCTTCGATTTCCGTGCCGCCTTCTTCCGAGCCCATCAAGACGACGCGCGAGGTGGCGCGGTCGACGACAAGGCCAATGTAATATTCTTTTTGAATGTCGCATCCTTCTTCAATGAGAAGCCGCTTCACTTCTTTTCCTTCCGGGCCGGTTTGATGGGTGACGAGCACTTTGCCGAGCAATTCGCTGGCGTATGTACGGACTTCCTCGAGGCTTTTTGCCACTTTCACCCCGCCCGCTTTGCCGCGCCCGCCGGCATGAATTTGCGCCTTGACGACGCATACCGGTGTGCCGAGCGCTTTCGCCGCTTCGACCGCTTCATCGACCGTAAACGCGACGCGGCCGTTCGGAACGGATACGCCATAGCTCCGCAAAATTTCTTTTGCTTGGTATTCATGAATGTTCATGCGCCAACCTCCTATGTATAAGATCAAAAAGTCTTAGCGCTTTCATTTTATACCTAACGTTTCCCGGTTGTCCACCGTTTCGTCACAATAATGAAAAAAAGCGGGGAAGAGGAAACCTCATCCTTTCCCCGCTTTTTGTTCTTTGGCGGCGCGGTCTAGATCGTATAAAAACGCAAACAGCTCCGCCACGAGCGCATACAGCTCTTCGGGAATCGTCTCATTCAGCTCCACTTCGCTGAGCAATTCAACGAGCACGGGGTCTTTTCGGATCGGAACGCCGTGTTGTTCGGCCATCTCGATGATCGCCTCAGCGACCGCCCCGCTCCCTTTCGCCTTTACCACGGGCGCTTCGTCCACATGGGCATCATACGACAACGCAACCGCCTTTTTTCTCCCCTCGCTCATGCCCGCCAGTCCACCCCGCTGCTGCCGCTTTGAAACGGAAAGAGAGAAGGCGGGCAAGCGGCAGACGCCGCCTTGACATCCACCCCTGACAATCGATAGCCGTGCGCCTGAAACCGCTCTTTCGCGAGCGGGGACAACCGGGCGATCAGCGCCGACAGCTGCGGATCATCGTGAAAAATGGAAATGTGAACGATCCGCCGCTGCACGCGCATATCGACGACCACCTCGCCCAACTCTTCAAGCGTCAGCGAACAGACGATGCGGCTGTAATCGGTGTCAAGCGTCCGCTCATGGCTTCGCCTTCCTTGCCAATAGACGACCAAATCGCTGTCATGGCGGCCAAGCGGAAGCGGAAAGGCGAGCCACGCGTGCTCCATCGCGCCGTCGCGGCCCGAAGCGATGGCCATGCCGTCCAGCCGGTCAAGCAACGCTTCCGCCGTCCGTTTCGCCCCGCTCGTTTCCGGATCGTGAAGAAGGCGAAGGAGCAGCCCTTTTAACGATGAGGGGGCAACAGGCGCCGAACCCGTTTTCAGCGCGCGGGCGAGTTCCGCCTCGTCCCCAACCCCAAGGCGAGCCGCCATCCGGCGCAGCCAATGAAACACGGACAGCGCCGGATCGCGGGCCGTTCGGGCGGCCGCCCACAGTTCTGCTTCCGCCCTAGGGAGCCCCCCGCGGCGAAAAGCGGCGTCCACCGCGGCAACTCGGGCGAAAAATCTTTCCTCATCCGTCACACCGAGCAGCCGCCCCACTTCAGAAAAACGCCGCTGCCGCAACGCCTCGCGAAGCGCCATACGGCCGTCCTTAGTCAACGGGGCGAGCCCGAGGCGAGCCCAGAGCGCCGACGCTGGCTCCGCTCCTTCCTGCCGAACCGCTAACGCTAGATGGGCTGCCGTCTCGTAGGCAAACAGCGAGGGCGAAAGAAGACGTTCGAAGTCCTGCCTGAGCGCCACCGTCCCCGGCTGGGCGGGAAGGGCGGCGAGCGCCGCCTTTAGTTCCATCAACAATGAAGCGAGCGGCGCTCCCGCTCTCGCTGCCCACAGGGCGCGAAACACGGCTGGAGACGGCGGCAAACCGCGGCGAAACAAATGGGCGAGCACTTCTTCCGCGCTGTCCGGTTGCCCGGTTTGCTGCACCGCCTCGGCCAGCTTCACCACCTCCGTTTTGGTCACAACCGCTCCCGCTTTCAGCGCCTGGCGAAGCACCGGCAAGGCGGCATCCGACAGCTTCCAAGCGCGCTGCCATTGGCGCGCGGCCTCTTCAAGCGAATGGGCGCCCGCCCTCGACAGCGGCACCGCTTTCCACCGGCCTTGTTCGTGAATTTCAAACAAATAGAGCCGTCCCTCAGCGAGCGGCGCTTCGAGCCGGGCGCGAATGAGTTGGCCGCCGGCCCGAACGAGCGCCGACCGCTCTCCCGTTTCCGTCTCTTCCACTTGTTCCACCCGGCCGATGATGGCCTCTCCTGGCGCCAACGGTCGTCTAGACGCCGGATCGCGCACAGCAGCTACCGGCAACGTTCGTTCCATCCGCTCGACCATTCCCCTCCCCCTTTCTATATAAGTTGCCCTAAGAGGCTGGTGATTTAATCGTGGATACGGATTTACAATGCCATTTCTCAACTAGAAAAACTTTGTTGCATTGATTCTACTTTTCACGCGTTCTCCCATTATTGAAGGGAATCAGCGATTTTTCACCGGCCTTCTAAAGAATTTCCGATTTTTCGTTGCGGGTTTCATCTAAGTACAAGTTGATGATGATAAACGAGTCGAGTAATCAGCGGGAGGTAAAACAAACTTTCAACTTATACAGCTCGTCGTTTCCCTTTGATCGTCCGTGTCGATGCAACCCGTTTCCATACGATGAGGTTGATATGCTCGGACGGTGTGAAGCAAAGCGGGTCGACACCGGCGCCCTTTCGCTTTCCACGACGATGTTCCCGTTGGCCGTCTCCCGCTGAAAACGAGCAACGGTCATTCATGAGAATCGCTTGGCGCTTTGGCGAAAGCCGTTCGCATGCAAAACAACGAATGAAAGAAAATCGATCGTTATCGATGGCCATTAAGCGCGATGGGCGAGCGCTACACCTCGCTTTTCCATCATCAGAGCCGTTAACGATGTTCATTGAGCGCTTCGCGCACCGGCGCAAAGGAACGGCGATGCTCAGGCGTCACTCCGTAACGGCGAATAGCTTGTAAATGTTCCGGCGTCCCGTAGCCCATATGGCGAGCGAATCCATATTGCGGATAGCGGCGGTCCAATTCGGTCATCCAGCGGTCGCGCGTGACTTTGGCGATGACCGATGCCGCAGCGATGGAAGCGCTGCTGGCATCGCCTTTGATCAGCGATCGTTGCGGCAATGAGCACGGAACCGTCATGGCATCGACAAGCAAATAGTCAGGCGGCGGGGAGAGGTTCTCCACCGCTTTCGCCATCGCCCGCCTCGTCGCCTCGTAAATATTCCACTCATCGATTTCCGCCGCGCTGACGATCCCGATGCCAATAGCGACAGCGCACGCTTCAATTTGTGCAAACAACGCTTCGCGCTTAGCCGGTGTGAGCCGTTTGGAATCGTCAAGCCCCGGCAAGTAAGCGCCTGCCGGCAAAATGACGGCGGCGGCCACAACCGGACCAGCGAGCGGACCGCGGCCCGCCTCATCGATACCAGCGATGCGAGCGGCGCCGGCCGCGTACAGCTCCCGCTCCCAGCGCAGCAACGCTTCCCATCGCTGCTTCTCCGCCCGGCGGCGCGCCTGCTCCCTGTCCAAACGAGCGAGAAGCGCCTGCACGCTCTTGCGCTCATCCCGCCGCAGCCATTCCCAATGCGGATCGTCGGCGCCAAGCTGCGGAAGAAGCGCCTCAATCTCCTTGACCGTATACCGTTTCATTCGTCTCTCCCTCTTCTACTTATACTATCGGTTCGATCGGGCCGGACGTCAAGCACGGCCCGCAAAAAAACGCCCGCCGGACAGTTCACGTCCGTAAAGCGGGCGCTTCAAAACTTAAGCGGCCTAATTTTTCGGTCCGAATATCAGACAGCACAATCTCCGCAACTTTGTCGTAATCCACGCCGCCGCCCGCTGTCAAACAGCCGCGCCGCCGCCCGATGGCCTCGAACAACGCGATGATGTCGGCGGGAATGTCATCGAGATCATAACGCGAAAGGAGCCGCTCCGGATAATGAGCGGACAAAAAACGGAGCGCGTAAACGGCGACATCTTGCCCATTCAAAATTTCATCTTTGATGGCGCCTGTTACCGCCAGCTTGTAACCGACATCCTCATCTTCAAACTTCGGCCATAGAATGCCGGGTGTATCGAGCAGCTCCATTTCTTTGCCGACCTTGATCCATTGCTGCGCCTTCGTCACCCCCGGCTTGTCGCCGGTTTTCGCGATATGGCGGCCCGCCAGCCGGTTGATGAGCGTCGATTTGCCGACATTCGGAATACCGACGATGAGCGCCCGAACCGGACGCGGGTTTTTAATCCCTTTCGCCCGCATCTTGGCGAATTTGTCTTTCACCATCTCTTTCGCCGCTGCCGCCAGTTGCCTCACTCCCGTCCCGCTTTGCGCATCGATGGCGATCGCGGTTTTCCCTTGCTCGCGAAAATAGCGAATCCATTGTTCCGTCACCGCCTCATCGGCCATATCGGCCTTGTTGAGCAAAACGAGGCGCGGCTTTTGCCCAAGAATCTCGTCGATCATAGGATTGCGCGAAGACATCGGCACACGGGCGTCAAGCAGCTCAAAAGCCACATCAATCCATTTTAGTTTTTCTTGCACTTCCCGCTTCGCTTTCGCCATATGACCGGGAAACCATTGAATCGTCGCCATAGCCTTCACCTGCCTTTCGTTGATTCGTGATGACGCTTTGTTTGTTGCCTGCTGATGCGTCACGATCGTGGATTCCGCCTGAAAGAAACGGCCCATATGGATGAAAACCGAAACGACGGGCAGCGAGCTTTCTCCCGACCACACCGCTGGCGCTTTGAACAGGTTGCGATCGGGTCATTTCACGATGCGGGCGTCCTCAAATGGCCAATAGACGATGCTCGCCTTGCCGACGACTTTCGACATCGGAATGAAGCCGATATGGCGGCTATCTTTACTGAAGCGGCGGTTGTCGCCCATCACGAACAAATACCCTTTCGGCACGGTGCTCCGTCCAGTCAATTCTTTGAGCGTGAACGGCTCCGTCAACGGCCCATAAGCCACTTGTTTTTTGGCTTCAGCCAAATATGGCTCTTCATACGGCTTGCCGTTGACATAAAGCGTGTCGTTTCGATATTCGATTCGGTCGCCCGGCAGGCCGATGACCCGCTTAATATAGTCTCTCCCCGCTTCGGCGTGAAACACGATGATGTCGAAACGATGCGGGGTGCCTATTTTATAGGCGAGCTTATTGACGATCATCCGTTCATGATTATGTAACGTCGGCATCATCGAATAGCCATCGACAATGATCGGGGCGAAAATGAAATAGCGAATGCCCCCAGCGAGCAGGACAGCGACAACAATGGCTTTCATCCATTCGCGCCATTCGCTTTTTTTCTGTTCCATCATCATCCCACCTACGTTCAAATTTGCAATAGCGAAAAAAGGAGCTTGAAAGCAAGCTCCTTTTCCGCTACGTCCCAACGATGTCCGTTATTGAGCCGTTTTTTCCTTAATGCGCGCCGCTTTGCCGCGAAGCTCACGCAAGTAGTACAGTTTCGCGCGGCGGACTTTCCCGCGGCGGACGACTTCCAGCTTGGCGATTTTCGGCGTATGCACCGGGAACGTGCGCTCAACGCCGACGCCGTAGGACACTTTGCGGACGGTGAACGTTTCGCTGATGCCCGCCCCGCGCCGTTTAATGACGACGCCTTCGAACACTTGGATGCGCTCACGGTTGCCTTCCACGACTTTTACATGGACGCGCACCGTGTCGCCCGGGCGGAAATCCGGCAAATCGGTCCGCAACTGCTCTTTCGTAATTTCTTGGATCAAATGATGCATCTCGTTCCACTCCTTCCACAGATGTTCATGCCAATGAAAAATCGTCATTGCAGCGGAACATCGTTTTCCGTCCTCAAGCCAACCGCCTAAGGCCACACAAGGAACATAATAGCACAAATCGCGAGCGCAGGCAATAGCTATTGACGTTCCTCTTCCCACTCTTTCAGCCATTGTTTTTGCTTGTCGGTAAGCGGGGAATCGGCAAGCAAATCCGGGCGGCGCAAAAATGTCCGGCGCAGCGATTCCTTCTCGCGCCATTCGGCGATCCGCTGATGGTTTCCGGACAGCAGCACATCCGGGACTTTCAGGCCACGAAAATCGGCCGGCCTCGTGTATTGCGGGTACTCGAGCAGCCCGGAGCTGAACGAGTCATCGACGGGCGATGCCTCGTTGCCAAGCACGCCCGGAAGGAGGCGGACCACGCTGTCGACAATCACCATTGCGCCAAGCTCCCCGCCGGTCAAAATGTAGTCGCCGATCGAAATTTCATCGGTGGCCAAATATTGACGGATGCGTTCATCATACCCTTCGTAATGGCCGCAAATAAGCACCAAATGCTCTGCTTTCGCCAACTCCTCGGCTTTTTTTTGCGTGTAGCGCTCTCCTTGCGGACAAAGCAAAATGATGCGGGCGCCGGGCGATCCGGCGGTGACGTGCTCGACGGCATCAAAAATCGGCTGCGGCTTGAGCACCATGCCGGCACCGCCGCCATATGGATAATCATCGACCGTTTTGTGCTTGTTGTCGGCAAATTCGCGGAAATCAACGAGGTGAATGGCGACGGCTCCTTTTTCTTGCGCTTTCTTGAGAATGGATTCATTCAGCACGCCGGAAAACATGCTAGGAAACAGCGTCAAAATGTCGATCCGCATCACGCAAGCAGCCCTTCCATCGGCCGAATGACGATCGTTTTTTGCTCCGGATCGACATGGATGACCACCTCTTCAATATACGGAATGAGCACGTCTGAACCGTCCTCACGGCGGACGACCCACACGTCGTTCGCCCCCGGTGTCAAAATTTCCGTGACGGCACCGATCGTCTCTCCGCCTTCTGTCACGACGGTGCATCCGATGATCTCATGAAAATAATACTCGCCCTCATCGAGCTCGCCCAGCTGGCTTTCTGGCACTTTCAGCATCGCGCCTTTGAACGGTTCGACCTCGTTAATGCTGTCATAGCCTTCAAACGACAAGAGGTCAAACGATTTGTGGACGCGATGGCTTCTCACCGTCACTTCTATCGGCTCGTCGTCTCGTTCGCGGAAAATATACAGCTTGTTTCCTTTCTTGTATCGCTTCTCCGGAAAATCGGTGCGCGAAATGACGCGCACTTCGCCGCGGATGCCGTGCGTGTTGACGATTTTGCCGACGTTAAACCACCGTTCCATCCCCTTCATCCTTTCCTAGCGAATCTCTTTGACGACGCCGTCTTCAATGATGATGGCGCGCGCCTTCGTCACCTCTTCCCATCGGTCGCCGACGTTCACCTCGATGAGCGCCTCGACGTCCCGCTCTTTTAACTCGCTCCCTAACGGTAGGATGCGCAATTGCTCCAATTGGAACTCAAGCAGCTTGATTTTCTCGATGCGCTCATCGATTTCCTTAGCGAAATAGTGCTTGACTAAAGCGGGCGGGTGCTTCCCGCTTTTTTCCACCCGTTTTTGTTCAAAGCGAAGCTGGTCGCATTCGCGTTCAAGCTGTTGCTTGCGCTGAAGAAACGAGGCGGCAAGCGTCTGTTTGCTGCGCTCGGTGACCACTTGTCGCACTTCGACCGTTTGAATGAGCTTCATCGTCCCCCTCCTTTTCGGCATCAAACCATGCCTTCGCCGACCGCATCCAGCTTGGGCCTGACGATATCAAAAAAGGGAGAGGAACTTCCTCACCCTTTGTCCTTCACCTGCACGATCACCCGCTTGGACGCCCCGGCAGCAGCAGCGGCGACCACGGTGCGGATCGCTTGGATCGTCCGCCCGTGTTTGCCGATCACTTTGCCGATGTCATCGTCATGCACCGACAGTTCACAAAGCAACGCCGCCTCGCCTTCGCGGCACTCAACCGCCACGGCTTCTGGATGATCGACAAACGCCTTGACGATCGTTTCAATGAGCGGTTTCATGTCCATCCCGCTTATTTTCCGTATTTTAAGTGATGGAACTTCTCCAAAATGCCTTGCTTCGACAGCAAGCTGCGCACCGTGTCCGACGGTTTGGCGCCGTTTTGCAGCCATTTGAGCGCCAGTTCTTCGTCGATGTTGATTTGCGCCGGCTCGGCGACCGGGTCGTACGTGCCGATCGTTTCAATGAAACGGCCGTCGCGCGGTGAACGCGAGTCCGCTACCACGATGCGGTAAAACGGTTTTTTCTTTGCACCCATGCGTTTTAAACGAATTTTTACTGCCATAGTTTGTACGCACCTCCGTATAGTGTTCACACAAGATAGTATATTAACAATTCTTCTTCCGTTTGTAAAGGTTTTTCGCTTAACAGATCTAGATTTACATAAATGGAAAACGGAAACCTTTCTTTTTTCCTTTCGGGACGTTTGTCATCATTTTCATCATTTTTTTCATCTCGTCAAACTGCTTGAGCAGCCGATTTACTTCTTGTACCGTCGTGCCGCTCCCTTTGGCGATCCGCTTTTTCCGGCTGCCGTTGATGATTTCCGGATGCATTTTCTCTTCCTTGGTCATCGAGCGAATGATCGCCTCAACGCGGGCGATTTGCTTTTCATCGACTTGAATGTTGGCGAGCCCTTTGATTTTATTGGCACCCGGCAACATTTTAATCAGCTCGTCAAGCGGTCCGAGTTTGCGCACTTGGCCAAGCTGGTCCAAAAAGTCGTCGAGGGTGAACGTGGCGGTGCGCATTTTTTGCTCGAGCTCTTTCGCCTTCTCCTCATCGACGGCGGCCTGCGCCTTTTCAATCAGCGTCAACACATCGCCCATGCCTAAAATGCGCGACGCCATTCGCTCCGGATGGAACGGCTCCAACGCGTCGAGCTTTTCGCCCATCCCAGCAAACTTGATCGGCGCCCCAGTGACGGCGCGGATCGACAGCGCGGCCCCTCCGCGCGTATCGCCATCGAGCTTCGTCAAAATCACGCCGGTGATGCCGAGCTGTTCGTGAAAGCTTTGCGCGACGTTGACGGCGTCTTGCCCGGTCATGGCGTCGACGACGAGGAAAATTTCATCCGGCTTGACGGCCTCTTTCATTTGTCTGAGCTCATCCATCAGCCCCTCATCAATGTGAAGGCGTCCGGCGGTGTCAATGAGCACATAATCGCAATGCTCCGCCTTCGCCTGCTCAAGCGCCCGCTTGGCAATCTCAACCGGGTTTTCGTGCTCGCCTAACGAAAAGACAGGCACGCTGAGCTGTTTGCCAAGCGTCTCGAGCTGCTTGATCGCCGCCGGCCGGTAGACGTCGGCAGCTACCAAAAGCGGCTTGCGGTTATGTCGCTTGCGCAGCCAGTTGGCGAGCTTCCCGGTCGTCGTCGTTTTCCCCGCCCCTTGCAATCCGACCATCATGACAACCGTCGGCGGCTTTTTGGCGACGGCAATTTGGCTTTGTTCGCCGCCCATTAACGCCGTCAATTCTTCCTTGACAATTTTGATGACTTGCTGGCCCGGCGTCAAACTTTTCATTACTTCTTGCCCGACCGCCCGCTCGCTCACTTGTTTGATGAAATCTTTCACCACTTTAAAGTTGACATCGGCTTCCAAAAGCGCGAGGCGCACTTCGCGCATCATTTCTTTCACATCGGCTTCGGTGACTTTTCCTTTGCCGCGGATGCGGCTCATCACCTGCTGCAAACGTTCAGACAACCCTTCAAACGCCATGGCGGTCTCCCTCCCTAGTCGAGTTCGTCAAGCTCATCGACGAGCGCCGCCAATTGGGCGTCAGCGCCGTAATGCCGGTCGATGTAGTCTCTCAGCCGCTCGATCGCTTGCTGCCGCCGTTCATACTTGCGCAGCAACCCGAGCTTTTCTTCATACTGTTCCAGCATCGCTTCCGTGCGCCGGATGTTGTCGTACACCGCCTGGCGGCTCACTTGATACTGCTCAGCAATTTCTCCGAGGGAGTAGTCGTCCAAGTAGTACAGCGCCATATAATTGCGCTGTTTCGGCGTCAGCAGCGCTTGGTAAAAATCGTATAAATAGTTCATGCGCATCGTTTTTTCCAGCACTGGACTCTCCCTCCCTCATTGTTAAGTAAAATCCCTTTACAACCATGTAGTGTACTGTTTTTTTCTCTGCGTGTCAAGCGCAGAAAAGCGCCCGCCGCTTCGCTTGGCCATTTGGAAGCGAACGCGCCCGCCCCCGAGCAGTCGGCGCCTCCGCTTTTCCAGTTATCTAGTTTTCAGAGCGCGCCCGCCCCCGAGCGGGGCCGTGCCCGTGAACGTCGTTGCGTCCGTTTACGAGTCGAGCCAATCGGCAAACAGTCCATACACATATTGTTCGGGATCGAACACTTGCAAATCGTCCATTTTCTCGCCGAGCCCGACGAGCTTCACCGGAATGTTCAGTTCATTGCGGATGGCCAAAACGATGCCGCCTTTGGCCGTGCCGTCGAGCTTCGTCAGCACAATGCCGGTCACATCGGTCGCTTCTTTAAACAGCTTCGCTTGGCTCATGGCGTTTTGGCCGGTCGTCGCATCGAGCACGAGCAGCACTTCATGCGGTGCGCCCGGAATTTCGCGGCTGATGACGCGCTTCACTTTTTCAAGTTCTTTCATCAAATTCACTTTGTTTTGCAGCCGGCCGGCCGTGTCGCACAGCAAGACGTCGACCCCGCGCGCTTTCGCCGCTTGAATCGCGTCATACATGACCGCCGCCGGGTCGGAACCGGCCGCTTGCTTAATGACGTCGACGCCGACGCGCTCGCCCCACACCTCAAGCTGCTCGATCGCCCCGGCGCGGAACGTATCGCCCGCGGCCAAGAGCACCGATTTCCCTTCCGCTTTCAGCTTATGGGCAAGTTTGCCGATCGTCGTCGTTTTGCCGACGCCGTTGACACCGACAAACAAGATGACGGTCAACCCATCTTCTTGTATGCGCAAAGAAGCGAGTTCCCTAGCGGCAGAGCCGGCGCGGTAAATGTCGATGAGCTTCTCGGCGATGACGTCGCGCATTTGCGCTGGATCTTGAATGTTGCGACGCTTCACTTCCATTTTCAATTCGTCGACCAGTTCCATGACGGTCGCCACGCCGACATCGGCAGCGATCAAAATTTCCTCGAGTTCCTCAAAAAATTCTTCATCCACTTTCCGGTAGCGGGCGATGAGATCGTTCACCTTCCCGGCAAACGACGTTCTCGTTTTCGACAGCCCTTCTTTGAATTTTTCGGTGACCGTATCCGCTTGTTTCGTCCATTTTTCCTTCAACTTTTGAAAAAAGCCCATGGAGACTCCTCCCTTCCGTTATGACTGCACGAGCTGCTTCGAATCTTCAAGGCGGACGGAAACGAGCTTCGAGACGCCCGATTCCTGCATGGTGACCCCATACAATACGTCAGCCTCTTCCATCGTTCCTTTCCGGTGGGTGATGACAATAAATTGCGTATCGCGGCTGAATCGCTTCAAATACTGGGCATAGCGCTGCACGTTCGCCTCATCGAGCGCCGCCTCCACTTCATCAAGGACGCAAAACGGCACCGGCCGCACCTTTAAAATCGAAAACAAAAGCGCGATCGCCGTCAGTGCCCGCTCCCCGCCCGAAAGCAAGCTCAAATGCTGGAGCTTTTTCCCGGGCGGCTGGGCGACGATGTCGACTCCCGTCTCGAGCAGATCGCTCGGATCGGTCAGACGCAAATCAGCGCGCCCGCCGCCGAACAGTTCGCGAAACACCTCGCCAAAATGGGCGCGGATTTGTTCAAACGTTGAGAAAAACCGTTTTTTCATTTCCTCGTCCATTTCTTCGATGACTTGGTGAAGCGTCGCCTTCGCTTCCTCGAGATCCGCTTTTTGCTCGCTCAAAAAGCGATGGCGCTCGGAAACGCGCTCATACTCGTCGATCGCTCCCAAGTTGACGGTACCGAGCTCTTCGATGGCGCGTTTGATGAGCTTCACCCGCTTGCGCGCTTCATCGGCGCTGATCTCAAGCGTATGCCGAGAGCGAGCGGCTTCCAGCGACAGCCCGTACTCTTCGCCGAGGCGGGCGAGCAAATTGGCCAGCTCCACGTCAAGCCGATTCAGCTTCACTTCCTCATCTTTGACGACTTCGATGAGCTGCTTATGACGCCGCTTCGCTTCTTTCCATTCTCGTTCCAAATGCTCAAGCCGGCGTTGGCAGTCAAGCCGCTGTTCACGGCGGCTGGCGATCAGCTCGACCGTTTTTTGCTTGTCCTCGAGCTTTTGCCGCCGCAGCTGCTCCAGTTCTTCCTCGTTCCATTCCGGCGCTTCCATGTCGGCGCGCAAAGAAGCGCGTTCGCGCTCCGCCTGTTGCAGTCCGCGCTCGGTTTCCACAAGCTCCGCCTCGATCTCTTCCGCTTTCCGGCGCGCGTGCTTGACGCGCTCTTTCGTTTCCGCCAGCGCGATTTTTTTCTCGGTGATCGCCGCCTGAAGCGCTTCTTTCGTCGTTTGCTCGGTCTGTTTCTGCGCCTGCAACCGCTCAATTTCTTCCTCAATCGCCCGCAACTTCCCGTTCAGCTGCTCAAGCTCGCGGTCTAAGCCGGCCAAACGGTCGGTGAGCGCCGCCATTTCTTGTTCATCGCCGGCCTTTTCTTGATCATAAAAAGCGAGCTGCTCATCGATTCGCTTTTTCTGCCATTCGAGCTCGCGCTGCTTCTCTTTTTCTTGTTGCAGCGCCTGTTCGAGCGCAGCGAGCTCCGCTTTGAGCGCCGCCGCTTCGCCTTCCCATTGTTCGCATTCGCGCTGCTTTGCGGTCACGTCGCGCTCCAAGCGGGCGATGACATCGTCCATTTCCCGCAGCTTGGCGGCAAGCGCCTCCAGCTCGCGATTTCGTCCGAGCAACGAGGCGGCTTTTTTTCCCGTCCCGCCGCCGGTCATCGCCCCGCCCGGGCTGACGACATCACCGTCGAGCGTCACGAGCCGGTACCGGTAGTGAAGCAGTCGCGCCAATTCGTTCGCCCCTTTTAAATCGGCCGTCACGATCACATGACCGAGCAAATGGGCGATCGCCGCCTCAAAGGCGCGATCGTACGAAATGAGCTCGCTGGCGATGCCGACAAACGCCGGATGGCCGCTGATCGCTGCCCGCTCCCGTTCAGAAAGGGAGCGCGGTTGGATGACATCGAGCGGCAAAAACGTCGCCCGTCCATAACCGTTTGTTTTCAAAAATTGAATGGCTTGCCGCGCCGCTTGTTCATTCTCGACAACGATGTGCTGCATCGCGCCGCCGAGCGCCGTTTCGATCGCCGTTTCATAACGGTCGGGAACGCGGATGAGTTCCACGACCGCCCCGCGGATGCCCGAAAGCCGCCCGCGCGCCTTGAGCACTTCTTTCACTCCTTGAAGAAAGCCGGCGTACTCTTGCTGCATTTCCTCAAGCCACTGCCGGCGCGCTTTCGTCTGCTGCCGGTATTGGCGCGCCTGTTGAAGCGAGGCGTTTTTCTGTTCGATCTCCGCCCGCCGTTCCTTGAGAGCCGCCTCAAGGGCAAGAAGTCTGCTGCTTGCCGCGGCCATCGCATGCTGGAGGCGGGATTGCTCCGCCATTACCGCCGCTCGCTGCCGCTCGAGCTCATCGCGCTCCTTGACGTAGTGGCGGTTCCCTTCCTCTGCTGCCGATCGTTTCGCGCGGAGCTTCTCGAGAGCTTGCTCGACATGCAGACGTTCGTTTTTCAATGCCGCCTGTTCATGGACGAGATCGATGTAATCGCTCTTGCGCCGCTCCATCTCTTCTTCGATGTCCATGTCTTGGGCAGCTAGAGCCGCCTGCTGTTCGCCCAACTCCTTCTCGAGCGCGGCAGCGGACGATTCGAGCTGGGCAAGGGCGGCTTTTTCCTCCCGGAGTTGCTCCGTCAAACGGCGCCGCTTGGCCGTCAAAGCGGCCGACGTTTCCTCGAGCTGGCCGATGCGCTGAGCCGCATGTTTTTTCCGCTCTTTCAACACTTCCTTCCGCCCCTCGAGCTTTTCGAGCTCTTCGCTCGCCAACAGCAAGACTTGTTGAAGACCGTCAACCGACTCGTCAATGGCGGCTATTTGATCGCGCAGCTGCTCCATGTGAGCCTCCATTTTTTGTAGTTCTGCCGCCACTCTCCCCTCTTCCTGTTGATGCTCGCTGAGCGCCTCGTTCCACTCGCTCCATTGCCGATGCAGCTGCTCGATGTCATGCACCATGAGCGCCACTTCAAAGCGTTCAAGCTCATCCCGTTTTTCCAAATATTCTTTGGCGACCGAAGCTTGCATGCGAAGCGGTTCAAGCTGTTGCGTCAGCTCATGCAAAATGTCGTTGACGCGATGCAAATTGTCTTGCGTTTCCGCCAGCTTCGTTTCGGCCTTTTTTTTACGCCATTTATATTTCAACACCCCGGCTGCTTCTTCAAAAATCGTGCGCCGTTCCTCCGGCTTGCTGCTTAAAATTTCTTCGACCCGGCCTTGGCCGATGATCGAAAACGCCTCCTTGCCGAGCCCCGAATCGAGAAACAAATCGACGATATCCTTCAACCGGCACGGTTGGCGATTGATGAAAAACTCGCTTTCCCCGGAGCGATAGACGCGCCGGGTCACACTCACTTCCTGATACTCGAGCGGCAAAAAGCCGTCTTCATTGTCAAGGGTGATCGTGACTTCAGCGACGTTCAGCGGCTTGCGCGATTCGCTGCCGGCAAAAATGACGTCCTCCATCTTGGCGCCGCGCAGCGATTTCGCCGACTGTTCGCCGAGCACCCAACGAATGGCATCGGTAATGTTGCTTTTGCCGCTCCCGTTCGGACCGACGACCGCCGTCACGCCGGGGACGAATTCGATCGATACGCGGTCGGCGAACGATTTAAAGCCGATTACATCCAATCGTTTGAGGAACATGGTCTGATGCCTCACCATCTTTCCGCTTATCATATCGTCCGCCACGTTCACAGTGGCGAACCGGGATGTTCGATTCTTTCATCCTCGTTATCAATATACCATATCGCAAAAGAAAAAACGCCGGCTGAAAAAAAGACTGACGGAACATCGCCAGCCTTTCACTGCCTGTCGGCGGCCCGCAGCGCCTCAAGCGCCATTTGCGCCGCATGCTGCTCGGCTTCTTTTTTCGAGCGGCCGACGCCAACCCCGAGCTCTTGGCCGTTTAACGCGACCCTAGCGACAAACTCTCGATTGTGAGCCGGCCCCTTTTCTTCCAAAATGGCGTATTCAAGCGTTCCGCTGCCATCGCGCTGCACGAGTTCTTGCAGCTGGCTTTTAAAATCCATCACATGAGAAAAAGCACCTTCATCGATTTTCGGGAACATCGTTTGTTCCAAAAAGCGAATGACGGCGTCCATTCCTTGGTCCAAATACAGAGCGCCGATAAACGCCTCAAACACGTCAGCGAGCAGCGCCGGACGCGTCCGCCCGCCGGTCAGCTCTTCACCTTTGCCAAGCAAAACGAGCTCGCCGAACGACAAAGCATTGGCGAATTTGACTAACGACGGCTCGCACACAACGGCGGCCCTCAGTTTCGTTAGCTGTCCTTCACTCATATGGGGAAACTTTTGAAACAAATATTGCGAAACGGTCAATTCGAGCACCGCATCGCCCAAAAACTCGAGCCGTTCGTTATCCTCATGGAACCGCCGCCGATGCTCATTCACATACGATGAATGGGTGAACGCTTGAATCAGCAGTTTTTCGTTTTGAAACGTGATGCCGATTTTTTGTTGCAGCTCTTGAAACTTCGCCCGCCTTTTTTCATGGATGCGCTCTTTTTGTTTTGACATACAACTGCCCTCCGACTTCGTTCCAACCAAAACTGGCCGTATCTCCCTTTTATTATATCCGTTCACCGGCCTGCTACGCGAGCGGGCCGCCCGCCCGATGTTCCCGAAAAAGCAGAGAAAGCCCCGTTCGGAGCAACGGGACTTTGCAAAAAGCAGCATTACAAACGGCTTTTTATGTAGTTCACAGCATCTCCGACTGTGACGATTTTTTCCGCTTCCTCATCGGAAATTTCCATGTTGAACTCGTCTTCTAGCTCCATGACCAATTCGACGATATCCAGCGAGTCGGCGCCCAAGTCATCTTTGAACGATGCCTCAAGCGTCACTTGCGATTCGTCCACGCCCAAGCGGTCGACAATAATTTTCGTTACCCGTTCGAGTACGTCTGCCATTCGCCTTCACCTCCCTTCATGATTATAGTCGATTGGCCGTAAAAATACTAGAGGGCTGATGGCGGAATGCGGCAGCCAAGCGCACCTTCCCCCATCCATGCCCGAACGCGGGCCCGCTGCGGCCGTTCGTTCCCGAGCGGACGGCCCGCGTTTTCCACCGGCGTTTTCCGGTCCGTGCCGATTACGGCATGACCATGCCGCCATCGACGTGAAGCGTCTGGCCGGTCATATAGCCGGCCGCATCCGAGGCGAGAAACGCGACAACGCGGGCGACGTCATCCGGCTCGCCAAAGCGGGCGAGCGGAATTTGGTTTCGCATGGTTTCTTTTTGCTCCGCGCTGAGCGCTTCCGTCATATCGGTCGTGATGAACCCCGGCGCAACGGCGTTGACCGTAATGTGGCGGCTGGCGAGTTCGCGCGCCGCCGTCTTCGTCAGCCCGATGACGCCGGCTTTGGCGGCAACGTAATTCGCCTGCCCCGGGTTGCCGATCACGCCGACGACCGACGCGATGTTGACGATCCGTCCGTAGCGCTGCTTCATCATCGGCCGCGCGACCGCCTTCGTACAAAGAAATACCCCTTTTAAGTTCGTGTTAATCACGGCATCCCATTCTTCTTCCTTCATCCGCATCAATAAGTTGTCGCGCGTAATGCCGGCGTTGTTCACCAAAATGTCGAGGCGGCCGAATGAGTCGAGCGCCGCTTTGACCATGCGTTCCACATCGGCGGCCGAAGCGACGTCCGCCTGCACGGCGAACGCCTCGCGGCCAAGTGAGCGAATCGTTTCGACCACTTCGTTCGCCTTTGCTTCACTGCCGGCATAGTTGACGATGACGTTCGCCCCTTGGCGGGCGAGCTCCAGCGCGACAGCTCGACCGATGCCGCGCGACGCTCCGGTGACGAGGGCGATTTTTCCTTCGAGCATCGTTATTCTCCTTTCAGCGCCGCAACAGCCGCTTCTAGGGAAGCGAGATCGTTCACCGCATAAACGCGGACGTTGCGGTCGATTTTTTTCACGAGGCCGGACAACACGTTCCCTGGGCCGATTTCCACAAACGTGTCGACCCCAAGCGCCAACAGCGTGCGCACCGACTGCTCCCAGCGCACCGGTGAATAGAGTTGGCGCACGAGCAGATCGGCGATGTCTTCTTTCTTCGTCACCGGCTCGGCCGTCACGTTGGCAATGACCGGAATGGCAGCGTCGCGAATGGTTAAGCCCGCCAAGACGGCGTTCAGCTGTTCGGCCGCCGGCTTCATGAGCACAGAATGGAACGGCCCGCTCACCTCAAGCGGAATGACGCGCTTGGCGCCGCGCTCTTTTGCCAGCTGCCCCGCTTTTTCCACCCCGGCTTTCGAACCGGAGATGACGATTTGCCCCGGGCAATTGAAGTTCGCCGGCGCGACCGGATCGCCTTGGGCGGTGATTTCGCTCGTCACCGCCTCGAGCGCCGCGGCATCCATTCCCAAAACGGCCGCCATCGTCCCTTCGCCGGCCGGCACCGCCTCATTCATCAATTCGCCGCGGCGGCGAACGGCATAGACCGCATCGGCGAATGACATCGCCGCGGCGGCAACGAGCGCCGTATATTCGCCCAAGCTATGTCCGGCGACATAATCGGCGCTCAGCCCGGCCGCTTTGACGAGTTCGAGCAAGGCGATGCTCGCGGTCAAAAGCGCCGGCTGGGCGTTGTACGTGAGCGTCAACTCCTCTTGCGGCCCGTTGAACATGAGCGCGGAAAGCGGAAACCCGAGCCGCTCGTCGGCCGCTTCAATGACCGCGCGGGCGCGGGCGTCATGGTCGGCGGCATCTTTGGCCATGCCGACGACCTGTGACCCTTGTCCAGGAAACAAAAAGGCGATCTTCCCCATCGTTATCCCTCCTTGATCAATGCAGCCCGCTCCAGCTCCGCTTTGATGGTGCCGATCACATCATGGGCCACCATGTCACGCGCTTGGCGGACCGCGTGGAAAATAGCGTTCGCATCGGACGAACCGTGCGCTTTAATGAGAGGGGCGTTCAGGCCAAACAGCGCTGCCCCGCCGTATTCGGAGTAGTCCATCATCTTTTTCAGCCCAGCAAGCTTCGGTTTGAGGGCGGCAGCGGCGAGCTTGGCCGCCACGCTGCTTGTCAGCGCCTGCTTGAGCAAGGAAAACAGCGCCATCGCTGTTCCTTCGATCGTTTTTAAAGCGACATTGCCGGAAAAACCGTCAGCGACAACGACATCAGCCGCCCCTTGCAGCAAATCGCGCGCTTCGACGTTGCCGATAAAGTGAAGATCGGTTTCTTTCAGCAAAGCAAACGCCCGCTTCATCGTTTCATTCCCTTTTTGGTCTTCGGTGCCGACATTGAGCAAACCGATGCGCGGGTTCGCGATCCCCCGCACTTGCTTGGCGTACACATGCCCCATCAGCGCATATTGCTGCAAATGTTCCGGGCGGGCGTCCACGTTGGCGCCGACATCTAAAAAGACAAACCCTTTTCCGTCCACCGTCGGCAGCGTCGGCGCGAGCGCCGGTCGGTCGATGCCGGCCGCTCGCCCAACGACAAACAACCCGGCGGCCATGAGCGCCCCGGTGTTGCCGGCGGAAATGCCGGCGTCCGCGCGCCCTTCTTTCACTTCCTCGGCCATGCGCACAAGCGACGAACGTTTTTTGCGCCGCACCGCCCGCACCGGCTCATCGGCCGCCTCGATCACTTCATCGGTGTGAATGACCGCGATGCGCTCCTCGCTCGGCAAATGCGGGCGAATTTTCGCTTCATCGCCGATCAACGTGATGCGAATGTCGGGAAAGTGCGCGGCGGCCCTTGCCGCGCCAAGCACGATTTCATGCGGGGCGTGATCTCCCCCCATAGCATCAATCGCGATGTTCATTGCTGTCGCCATCCTTTTTTTCCATGTTTGAACGATACATTTCGAACGTTCCGGAAAACACGAGCTCTTGGCCGACATAGCTGTTTACGTCAACGACCGTGCGCCCGCTTTCCGTTTTTCCGGTCACTTTCGCCTTCGCTACGACCCGCTCGCCTTCTTTCACTTGCCGCACAAAGCGGATCGTCGCTTTTGCCGTCAGCGCCAATTCATCGTGGATGACGGCAACCGCGAGCGAATTCGCTTGAGCGAACAAATGGTGGCCGCGGGCGATGCGGGTGCGCCGAAACACGTGCTCCTCTTTGACATCAAAAATGGAAATCGCGCTCGCATCCGGTTCGATGTCAATGATGTCGCCGATCACTTCCTCAAGCGGCAGCGCCCGCACTTTATCAGCGAACGACTGGCGGGCGACGTGTTTAATCCGCTCGCGCAGCTCGGGAATCGAGAGCTCAAGCCGGTCAAGGCGGATCGTCTGCACGCTGACAGAAAACTTCTCCGCCAGCTCCTCATCGGTCACAAACGGATTTTCGCGGATCGTCTCCTGCAGCAGCCGTTGCCGTTCGCGTTTGCTTTTTCTCATCGCTCGTTACACCGCCCGGATTTATGACTAGGTACTAAAAGTAATATATAATATCAACAACCGGAATGCAAGCAAAAAAAGTGGACCGCGACGACACCGGCAGCTCCCGCTCCGTCGCCTCAGTCCCATTTTTCCCCGCCGAGCGCGCCGGACGCCTCCAATTCCGCTCGCAACCCCGCATACGCCTCGCCGCGCCAAAACGCCGGCGAGGCGATCAGTTTGGCGGCATCGCGGTGAGCGACTTCGAAAATGCGATAATCGTGCACCGGGTCGCCATAGCGGAATTCCGGCAGACCGCTTTGCTTCGTGCCGAACACATCGCCCGGCCCGCGCAGCTCCAAATCTTTTTCCGCGAGCACAAACCCGTCCGTCGTTTCCGTCATGATCCGCATCCGTTCTTTGCCGATTTCGGACTTCGGATCGGCGATTAAAATGCAGTACGACTGCGCGTCGCCGCGGCCGACCCGGCCGCGCAGCTGGTGAAGCTGGGCCAATCCGAACCGTTCGGCGTCATAAATGACCATCACCGTCGCGTTTGGCACATTGACTCCGACTTCCACCACCGTCGTGGAAACGAGCACATGAATGCGGTTTTCGCTGAACGCGCGCATGACCGCCTCTTTTTCTTCCGGAGACAGCCGGCCGTGCATGAGCCCGACTTCGTATTTTCCGCGATAGTAATGGACGAGCTGGCTGTGAACGTCGATGGCGTTTTGCACATCGAGTTTTTCTGATTCTTCGATGAGCGGGCAAATGACATACGCCTGATGGCCGCGGCGCAATTCTTTTTCGATAAAATCGAGCACGCGCGCGAACTGATGATGCTTCACCCAATACGTCTCGACTTTTTTGCGCCCGGCCGGCATTTCGTCCAGCACCGATACGTCCATATCGCCAAATACTGTCATCGCGAGCGTGCGCGGGATCGGCGTTGCCGTCATCATCAATACGTCCGGCGCATGTCCTTTTTCGCGCAAAATGCGGCGCTGTTCGACACCAAAACGGTGCTGCTCATCGGTAATGACAAGGCCGAGGCGGTGAAACTGCACCCCTTCTTGGATTAAGGCGTGCGTGCCCACGACAATGTCAATCGTCCCTTCCTCGAGTTCAGCTAGCACTTCCTTGCGCCGTTTTCCTTTCACAGAGCTGGTCAACAGCGCCAAGGTGACATCGGTGCCGGCAAACAGCTCCGCGAGCGAACGGGCATGCTGTTCGGCCAAAATTTCCGTCGGCACCATCAGCGCTCCTTGAAACCGCGATAAGGCAGCCGCATACAAGGCAACGGCGGCGACGACCGTCTTGCCTGACCCGACATCGCCCTGCAAAAGCCGATTCATTTGCCGCGGCGCCCGCATATCGACCAAAATTTCATCGATGACCCGCCGCTGGGCGTTCGTAAGGGAAAACGGCAATCCGGCAAGAAACGAGGCGAGCTGTTCTTCCGAATACGAATGGGCGACGCCGCGCCGTTCGTCGCGCATGATTTTCCTTAGCGCCTGCATTTTCAACTGGTACAGCAAAAACTCCTCGTAGGCAAGCCGCCGCCGCGCCTGGTGCAGCTCTTCGCGCGAACGGGGAAAATGAAGGGCGCGAAGAGCTTCCTGCTTGTCAACGAGACGGTAGGCGCGGCGCAGCGCGGGCGGCAGCAGTTCAGGAATGTGCGAACCGAATTGGTCAAACGCCGCTTTCATCAGCCGGCGCATCATTTTAACCGTCAGCGGACTGCGCACGGAATAAACCGGCTCGATGCCCGTCGTCTCGGGCGCCGGTCCGAACCGGAGTTCGTACGCATTGATCGTCTGCCGGTGCCGATCCCATTTTCCGATCACGGTCACCGTTTCGTTGAGGGTGATTTTTTCCTTCAAATACGGGCGGTTGAAGCAAACGACGGTGATCAAATAGCGGTCGGCCAGCAGCCGAAAGGAAAGGCGCGATTTCTTCTTCCCGTAATACGTCAACACAGGCGCGCTATGCACTTTTCCTTCTACCGTCACCTTTTCCTCGTGCCGGACGGCGGCCAAATCTTTTTGCTCGTAATCGTCATATCGATACGGGGCATAAGCGAGCAGCTCGCCGACGGTGCGAATGCCGATGTCGGCGAGCGCCGCTGCCGTTTCCTCGCCAATGCCTTTGACCGCCGTCACCGGCTGTTGCATTGCTTCGCTCACTTTGTCGCCGCGGAAGCGCCGAAAATACGGGCCGCGATCGCACGGCCGGTCGGCGTGGCGGCCAACCCCCCTTGCGCTGTCTCTTTGAGCGCCACCGGCATGGCCGCGCCAATCCGATACATCGCTTCGATCACTTCATCGCACGGAATGCGGCTTTTGATGCCGGCTAGCGCCATATCGGCGGCGATCATGGCATTCGCCGCCCCCATCGCGTTCCGCTTTACACACGGCACCTCGACAAGGCCGGCGACCGGATCGCAAACCAAGCCGAGCATGTTTTTCAGCGCGATCGCCATCGCTTCCGCCGCTTGGCTCGGCGTTCCACCAGCCAGCTCAACGAGCGCTGCAGCGGCCATGCCCGCCGCTGAGCCCACCTCCGCCTGACAGCCGCCCGCCGCGCCGGAAATCGAAGCGTTATTGGCGACAACATAGCCGAACGCTCCGGCCGTAAACAGAAACTCGATCATTTCTTTGCGCGTCGGCCGCAGTTTTTCTTTCACAGCAAACAGCGTTCCCGGGACGACGCCGGCCGCTCCCGCCGTCGGCGTGGCGCAAATGACGCCCATCGCCGCGTTCACTTCGTTCGTTGCCATGGCTTTGCTGACGGCGTCCAAAATCGTTTCTCCAGACAAAAACCGCCCGGCTTCAATATAGCGTTGCATTCGCACCGCATCAAAACCAGTCAATCCGGAGCGGGACGACACCCCCTGCAAACCTCTTTCCACGGCGCGCTCCATAACGGACAAATGATGGTCCATTTGCGCGATCACGTCTTCCCGGCTCCGCCCGCTCACCTCGATTTCGTGGCGGATCATTACCTCAGCGATTTTCGTCTGCTCATTTTCCGCCAGCGCCACCAATTCAGCGACATTGCGAAACATGGATTCCCACCTGCCCTTTCGCAGCTAATCTCTGTTGCCGTTTGGCTTCCCTGTCGATATGAAATCGGTTTCGTTTTCATTCGTTGCCGATGTTCGCCCCAAGCGAGCTTCAAGCATCAGCGTGAAATGGAGTGCGCTTCAATCGGCCAGCTTTGCCACCTGCAAAATGTTCGGCAGCTGCTCCAGCTCTTGAATGAGATCATCGGTCAGCGGCTGATCGACTTCGATGGCCATGAGCGCTTCCTTTCCTTTTTCTTTGCGCGACACTTCCATATGCCCGATGTTAATGGCATGCTTCGCGAGCACGGAAGCGACTGCGCCGATCGTCCCATACCGGTCATTGTGCATAATCAAAAGCGCCGGATGATGGCCGGATAGTTTCAAGGCAAACCCGTTCAGCTCGACGATCTCGATTTTTCCGCCGCCAATCGAAATGCCGACCAATTCAAGCTCTCCGCGGTCATCGCCGATACAGAGGCGCGCCGTATTCGGATGGTGCGGAATCGCCTCTTCGGCCGAAAACGAGACGTCCAAGCCCTCGGCGCGCGCGATGTCCAGCGCCGCCGGCAGCCGTTCATCGAACGTGTCAAACCCGAGCAAGCCGGCGACAATGGCAACATCAGTGCCATGCCCGCGGTACGTTTCGGCAAACGATCCGTAAAACGAAACGCGCGCCCAAGACGGTTTGCGGCCGAATAGCTTATAAGCGACCAAGCCGATGCGCACCGCGCCGGCCGTATGTGAACTCGACGGCCCGACCATCACCGGGCCAATGATGTCAAAGACGCTTTTATATTTCATCTCTGCCATTCCCCCATGAAACCGAAAAAATAGAAGGGAAAAAAGCTCCCTTCTATCATTCTAACATATTATTCAACGGAAATGATAAACGGATACAGCGGCTGCTTTCCGTTATGCACTTCCACCTCAACCCCATCGTGTTCGTTTTCCAAATAAGCGATGACGGTCTCCACTTCCACTTCGGTCGCATCTTCGCCGTACAAAATCGTGACGATTTCGCTTTCCTCATCGATGAGCGCGTCTAAGAGGCGCTCGGTCACGGCCAATTTGTCTTTGTCGGCGGCGATGATGCGGTCATCCCACAGCCCCATGTAGTCGCCTTTTTTAATCTGTATGCCGTCTATCGTCGTATCGCGGACGGAAAACGTGACTTGCCCGGTTTTCACCTTCGCGAGCGCAGCGGTCATCGCCCGCTCGTTTTGCTCGGCTGATTGTTCGGGATGAAACGCGAGCAGCGCCGCTATTCCTTGGGGAACGGTTTTCGCCGGGATGACGATCACCCGGTGCTCAGACAGCTCAGCGGCCTGTCTTGCCGCCATCACGATGTTTTTGTTGTTCGGCAGCACAAACACCGTTTCGGCGTTCGCGCGCCGGATGGCTTCGGCGATTTCTTCCGTGCTCGGATTCATCGTCTGGCCGCCTTCAATCACTTCATGTGCGCCGATGCTCTGAAACAGCTCGGCCACTCCTTCTCCCATCGCCACGGCCACGATGCCATACGGCTTCGCCTCCTTTGCTGGGCCGGAGAGCGCTTTCGCCTCCCGGCCGACGATGTCGGCGTGCTGCTCGCGCATGTTTTCAATCTTAATGCGAATCAAGCTCCCGTAGCGCTGACCGTACGTTAACACCTCGCCTGGCGTCTCCGAATGGATGTGCACTTTGACAAGCTCATCGTCAGCGACAACGAGCAGCGAGTCGCCAAACCGGCTCAGCTCGCGGCGAAACGTTTCTTCCGAGAACGGCTGCCGCGCCAGCTTGTCCTGTTCTAGCCGAATCATGAATTCCGTGCAATAGCCGAACTCGATCTCATCAGTGTGAATATGGCTTTGTGCGCTTTGATGATGCGCGATTTTCACCAAATCGTCCATCGACGCTTCGGCGCGCGCCGCCCGGATGGTTTCCCCCTTCAAGGCGGCGAGAAACCCTTCATAAATGTACACCAGCCCTTGGCCGCCGCTGTCGACGACGCCGACTTCCTTCAAAATCGGCAGCAGCTCCGGCGTGCGTTTCAACGCCGCTTTCGCCTCGGCGAGCGCCGCTTCCATCACCGCGGCGACGTCGCGCTCTTTTTTCGCCACATCGACCGCTTTGCGGGCGGCTTCTTTGGCAACGGTGAGGATCGTCCCCTCAACCGGCTTCATCACCGCCTTGTAGGCCGTGTCCACTCCGGCTTGCAAAGCGGCGGCAAATTCGAAGCTGTTCACTTGCTGCTTGCCTTCAACCGCCTTGGCAAACCCGCGGAACAGCTGCGACAAAATGACGCCGGAATTGCCGCGCGCCCCCATCAATAGCCCTTTTGCCAGCGCTGCGGCGACGTTGCCGATATGGTTGGAGACGTTCGCCTTTACTTCCTTCGCTCCGGACGTCATCGACAAGTTCATGTTTGTTCCTGTATCGCCATCTGGAACCGGAAAGACGTTCAGCGCATCGACCGCTTTGGCGTTGTTCGCCAAATGGGCGGCTCCTTGCTCTACCATATCGGCAAACCGTCTTCCGTCAAGCGTCTTCAATGTCACCGGCTAATTCCTCCTTATTACTGATAACTATGGATTCGCCACTCGAACCCCTTGAACATAAATATTGATCGACTGAACGGCCAAGCCAAGCGTTTGATCAAGCGTGTACTTGACTTTCGATTGCACGTTGTGGGCGACTTCAGAAATTTTCGTTCCGTAGCTGACGATGATGTGCATATCGATATGCACTTCGCCGTTTTCTTCGCGAACGATGACGCCTTTGGCGAAGTTTTCGCGGCGCAATATGTCCGAAAGCCCATCGCGGATTTGATGTTTCGACGCCATTCCTACAATGCCATAGCAATCGACGGCTGCCCCCCCCGCGATCATCGCCACCACTTCATTGGCGACTTCGATGCGCCCGTATTTCGTTTGCCATTCGATCGACATGCTCGTTCCCCCTTTGCGTATCTCGCACAGCTACCTTTATTGTACTATAACGCCCTCTGTTTTCAAAGCGCTTCCCGGCCGCCCACTAGTATTATTTAGCCGAAAACGAAATGTCATGTCAAGGACATTTTCTTGAAAGAGTACGGCCTCGTCTATTGCAATGTCAGCCATTGTGTGGTACATTATAAAAGTGTCTTTAGAGCGATGCAAAAGCAAGGAGGGAACAACCAATGGCGAAATGCTTTGTCACCGGCAAGAAAAAGTCGTTCGGCAACACGCGTTCGCACGCCATGAACGCCAGCCGCCGCACGTGGAAAGCCAACCTGCAAAAAGTGCGCATTCTCGTTGACGGCAAACCGAAACGCGTTTGGGTTTCGGCGCGCGCCTTGAAATCCGGAAAAGTGAAACGCGTTTAACTCCAACAAAAAAAGCACCAAAAAATGGTGCTTTTTTCTTATCCTTTTTTAAACGCGTTCAACACCGCCCGCACAATTCCGCCCAAAAACTTTGGCAGCTTGATCGTATAAAACTTCATCCCGATTCCCTCCTCACAAATCATCACGAACTTCCCGCCATTCCCTTATCCAGTATATTCTCTGCCCACCCAATCGCAACTACAGGCAGCCGGAAAAATCGCTGCTCCTTATCATCATTAATATGCCTTCAGAAAATGAAAAAGTACCGGAAGATTGGATAAGTTCATTACTAATGCATAATGTCGAACCGCGGGAAATATGACTGTTGGTTAACGGATATTTAAATCCGGCGAGCGTAAGGCCGGCCACCGTCTCGGAAACCGGGATGTACGAGACGTAACGATGCCGCTCGTCCTTCAGCACGGTATGCGCACCGGGACGGTGAACGGTGATGACGTTTTGCCGGTCGATTAGCTCAATCGGCCGGCCAGCGTATTTGACGAGCAGCTCGACATTGCCGAACAAATGATCAAGCCGCCCGCCGGTCGCCCCGAACAGCCGAATGGGCCCGGCGGTTTGCTCGACCGCCCAATCGAGGGCGATCTCCATATCGGTTTTGTCTTTCTCCGCCGGCCAAATGTCCAGTTCCGGCAGCATCTCGCGCAACCGCACGAGCGCTTCGGACGACAGCGAATCAAAATCGCCAAACGCGCGCACCATTCGCAATCCGTGCTCGAGCAGCGTTTCTGCGCCACGGTCGACGCTGACCCATTGCACCTCCTTGCCATCATAAGCGCGCAAATCGGGAAGAAGTTCGCGCGGGCCGCCGCCGACAATATGAATCGGCATCATTCTCCCCTCCCTGAGCCAAACGAATTCTTGAAGGTTGGTGAAAAACGCTAATGGCGAACAAAATCGGATCGACCGTCATGGAAAACGAATTGTTGAAGGCTGGTGAAAAGCGGCTGTTGGCCTTGATCACCGATTGAAGGCGCGAGCATAGAGACTGATGCAACAAATTTTCTATTTGCGAAACGATTCCGAGAAGCGGCTGCGCGAGTCAATCCCTAGCCCCTTGGCCAGCCATCGCCAAGAGGGCCGGGAAAAACGGTGATGGTCGCCAAATCAAAACGATCGGACCAACGGTGATGGAAAAGAACACGTCGCTTCACGGCGCCATGTTTCATTTTGCACAGGCGGCGCGAATCGCGCCAATGGCGGCCGCCCGATCGGAAGCGTTGAAGATGGCCGACCCGGCGACGAGCACATTGGCTCCCGCCTCAACGCAAAGCGGCGCTGTTTCCGCGCGAATGCCGCCGTCCACTTCGATATCCACTGCCTTGTTTTGTTCCCGAGCCATGCGCGCAACATCGCGAATTTTCGACACGACCGTTGGAAGAAACGCCTGTCCGCCAAAGCCCGGATTGACGGTCATCAACAAGACGAGGTCGACCTCAGCGATCACATGGCGGATCATTTCGACCGGCGTATGCGGATTGATCACCACTCCGGCTTTGACCCCTTGCTCTTTGATCAATTGAATCGTCCGATGCAAATGCGGGCATGCCTCCACATGGACGGAAATGAGATCGGCGCCGGCGTCGGCGAACGCCGGAATATAGCGATCCGGTTCGGCAATCATCAAATGGACATCGAGCGGAAGCTTCGTCACGGGGCGAATGGCGGCCACAACCGGCGGACCGATCGTCAAGTTCGGCACAAAGTGTCCGTCCATCACGTCAACATGAATCCAGTCGGCCCCGCCTTCCTCCACGGAGCGGATTTCTTCCGCCAAGCGGGCAAAATCGGCCGACAAAATCGATGGGGCAATTCGGATCATCGTTCAATACCTCGGCTTTCGTTCTTTCATTTCTGAAATAAAACTTAAATAATGGTCATAGCGGTACGGGGCGATGTCGCCGGCTGCCGCCGCCTCGCGCACCGCGCACTTCGGCTCGGCGACATGGAGGCAGCCGCGGAACTTGCAGTCCGCACCGTACACCCGAAATTCCGGAAAATAGTGCGGCAACTCATCGAGCGTCAGATGATCAAATTCCAAGGCGCTAAACCCTGGCGTGTCAGCGACAAGCCCGCCGGCCACCTCAAGCAGCTCGACATGGCGGGTCGTATGCCGTCCGCGCCCCAAATGGGACGAGATATCGCCGGTTTTTAAACGCAAATCCGGACGAAGCGCGTTCAGCAGCGATGACTTGCCGACGCCAGACTGCCCGGCGACGACCGAGACGCGGCCGCGAAGGCGCGCCGCCAGTTCATCGAGACCGCCCTTGGTCACCGCCGACGTTTCGATCACCTCATAGCCAATGCAGCGATAGTCGCGCACGTAACGGGCGATCGTCTCTTTCGTCTCGCCATCGAGCAAGTCCGTTTTGCTAATGACAATGATCGGCGTAATGTTCTTTGATTCAACGAGGACGAGAAAGCGGTCGAGCAGCTTCGCGCTGAAATCCGGTTGAACAGCAGAAAAGACCAAAATCGCTTGCTCGACGTTGGCGATCGGCGGCCGCACAAGCTCATTTTGCCGCTCGGCAATCTCCAAAATATAGCCTTCCGTTTCACTCGTTGCCTGAAAGATGACGCGGTCGCCGACAAGCGGCGTCACCTTTTGTTTGCGAAACACGCCGCGCCCCCGACATTGAAAGACGCGGCCTTCAGACAAAACGTAGTAAAATCCGCTTAATGCTTTCATGATTTGTCCTTCCGCCATAGCCTCACCTCTTTTTCTCATCGCCTTCTGGATAAGGAATCGATCCTTCCTCCTTCACCACCTGATTGACAATCACGCGATAGTAAGCCGCCTCGCCATAAGGAATGTGAAACTCCACCGTCTCCGTCACCGGTTTGGTCAATCGGTACGTTTTGTATGGCGTTGTCATATTATGGTTGGCATCTTGAATGTAGAGTTGCGCTTCCACCGTTTGCCCTTCTGCTGTCGGTTCGTACGGGATGGTAAGCTCTTTGATCACCGTTTTCGTCGGTTTTGGTTCCGGGCCGCGGGAAATGACGACCGTGACGGTGTCGCCTTTTTCCAACCGCTCTCCCGCCGCTGGGGTTTGCGATATAACGAGCCCCTCGGGCACCTCATCGGAATGCTCATACTTGATTTCGATGCGCAGCCCTTGGTCTTGGCCGTAATCGCGCACACTCTTTTCCGTATAGCCGGTCAAATCTTTGAGCGCCACTTTTTCCGGTCCGAGGCTGACGGTAAACATCACTTCGGTTTCATCCGGTACGACTTTGTCCCCGGCGTACGGGTATTGATCCAAAATCGTTCCTTCCGGCTTGTCGCTGTAGCGGCCGTTGCGCGTGATGCGAGAGAACCCTTCGGCGCGCAGCTCGGCCTCGGCCGCAGCGATGTCATCCCCAATAAAACTCGGAAATTCGATTTTCTTTTTTCCGGAGCTTTTATAAATGGTGACACCCGCCCCTTGTTTGACGGTCATACCGGCCTCCGGGCTCGTGCGCACCACTTTCCCTTCTTCGATCGTGTCGCTTTCGACATCAATCGTATCTTTGATCTCGAGGCCGAGCGCCGACAGCCGCTCAACCGCTTCATCATAATCTTTGTTGACGACGTTCGGCATCGTCACTTCTTTTGGAAAAACGAGGTCTGGAATCCACGTGAGCGCGCTCACAGCAGCGGCGCCAAGCAACAAAAGAATCGCCGCCAGCCAAGCGGCCCACTTCCACTTCCGTTTTCTGTTCGGCTTTGGCTGCTCGTCTTGTTGGGCCGATTCCGGCGCGGTTTTCTCAGCAGCAAACGTCTCCTGCGCGGACGCGGCGCTCTCTTTATCCTTAATAATCGGAACGGCTTTGGTCGCTTCCTCGCCGTCGTCGGGAATCGTAAATTTCGCCTCATTGCGCCGGCTTGGGTCGAGCGCCGTTCGGATATCTTCATTCATTTCCCGCGCCGATGGATAGCGATAAAACGGATCTTTGGCCATCGCTTTTAAAACGATATTCTCGACGCTTTGGGGAATCTCCGGATTCCACGCCCGCGGCGACGGCGTTTCTGCCTGCAAGTGCTTCAGCACGATGGACACGGCCGATTCGCCGGAAAACGGGAGCCGTCCGGTGAGAAGCTCAAACATGACGACCCCGAGCGAATAAATGTCCGACTTTTCCGTGGCGATGCCGCCGCGCGCCTGCTCCGGCGACAAATAATGGACCGAACCGAGCACGGAGTTCGTCTGTGTAATCGTTGTTCCGCTCATGGCCACAGCGATGCCAAAGTCCGTCACTTTCACACGGCCGTGCTCGTCAAGCAAAATGTTTTGCGGCTTAATATCGCGGTGAATGATGCCGTTCTCATGCGCGTGGGCGATCGCCGAGGTCAGCTGATCCATGATGCTAAGCGCCTGTTCGACCGGAAGCGGAGCGTGCTGCTGAATGTATTGCTTGAGCGTCGAGCCCTGCACATATTCCATGACGATATAATAGACGCCTTCTTCTTCGCCGACGTCATAAATGGAGACGATATGCTCATGGTTCAAGCTCGTCGCCGCCTGCGCTTCGCGGCGAAACCGCTTGATAAACCGGTCATCGTTGGCAAAATCAAGCCGGAGCACTTTGACGGCGACATCGCGCTCCAAAATGATGTCGCGCGCTAAATACACGTTAGCCATTCCGCCGCCGCCGATGAGGCTGATAATTTTATAGCGGTCATTCAGTCGTTTTCCAATGAGCACCATGATCACCCGCCTTCACGTTCCGCTGAAAAATCGATGACCGCCAGCGAAATGTTGTCTTCCCCGCCCCGCTCATTGGCTAGGTGGATGAGCGCCTCCGCTTTTTCCTCGAGCGTGCGGCCGCTTGTCAACGTATGGAGTAGGTCGGCTTCGGTCACTTTGTTGGACAAACCGTCCGAGCACAAAAGGAGCAAATCCCCCTCATCGATGGAAATCGTTTTGACGTCCAGCTTCACCATCGGCTCAGTGCCAAGCGCCCGCAAGAGCACGTTTTTGCGCGGATGATGCTCGGCGTCTTCCTTGGAAATTTGCCCGCTTTTGACAAGCTCGTTGACAAGGGAATGGTCATCCGTCAGCTGCTGAATTCCGCTTTGATTCAACAAATAGCAACGGCTGTCGCCGATATGGGCGATCGTGACAAACGCGTCGGCGCAAATCGCGCCGACGATCGTCGTCCCCATGCCTTGACATTCCGGATGCGAAAGCGCATGCCGAAACAGCTGGGCGTTGGCCGCCTCAATCTGCGTCTTGAGCCATTGCTCGGCCTCGGTCGGTGACGAAAGGCCGGGCGCTTCCTCCCACTGCGCCTGCAAATACGCCACCGCCATCGAGCTGGCCACATCGCCGGCTCGGTGGCCGCCCATCCCGTCGGCAACGACCGCTAAATATTGGCCGCTTTGATTGACAAACACACCGCCGCTGTCTTCGTTATGTTCGCGAATTTGCCCGATATCGGTTCGGAAAACGGCTCGCATCCGATTCACCTCGTCTCTTCTTTTCGCTCCTTCGCGCGAAGCTGTCCGCAGGCGGCATCGATGTCATGTCCGTGTTCGCGACGAATGGTCACGTTAATTCCATGTTTTTTCAACGCCCGTTCAAAGGCGAAAATTTGACTGCGCGGCGTGCGCACATAGTTGCGCTCCGGCACGTAGTTGACCGGAATTAAGTTCACATGGCATTTCAGCCCTTTGATCAGCTCGGCCAGCTGCTCCGCATGCTCAAGCTGGTCGTTCACCCCACCGAACAATCCGTACTCAAACGTCACGCGCCGGCCGGTTTTTTCAATGTAATACCGAATGGCCTCCATCAGCTTCGGCAACGGATACGCCTTATTGATCGGCATAAGCTTCGTCCGCAGCTCAGTCGTCGGCGCGTGCAGCGAGACGGCGAAATTCACTTGCATCCCTTCATCGGCAAATTGGTAAATTTTCGGGATGATGCCGCTCGTGGAGACAGTAATATGACGAGCGCCGATGTTCAGCCCTTTCGGATGATTGACAATGCGCAAAAACGTCATCAGCGCGTCATAGTTGTCAAACGGCTCGCCGATGCCCATCACGACGATGCTGCTGACGCGCTCGCCTGTTTCATCGAGCGCCTTTTGCACTTGCACGACTTGGGCGACGATTTCGCCCGCCTCTAAATGGCGTTTCAGTCCGCCAAGCGTCGAGGCGCAAAACGTACAGCCGATGCGGCACCCGACTTGCGTCGTCACGCACACGGAATTCCCGTAGTTATGGCGCATGAGCACCGTCTCGATCGAATAGCCGTCATGCAGTTCAAACAAAAATTTGATCGTCCCATCTTTTGATGTCTGCTTCACAATCGTTTTCAATGTGGTGATGGAAAACGACGCGGCGAGCTGTTCGCGCAGCCGTTTGGGCAAGTTCGTCATCTCCGCAAAGTCGGTGACGCGCTTTTCGTACAGCCATTCGTAAATTTGTGTGGCACGAAACGGCTTTTCGCCGTGAGAGACAAGCCATTCTTTCAGTTCGTCAAGCGTCAGTGAATAAATCGACGGCAGCTGCGGCAACTGCTCTTCGCCGGTGGGCCGGCGGGCAGCTGGATGAACAATTTCCATTTTTTACACCTTCTTTCGTAACCGGGCGATAAAAAACCCGTCAGAATCAAAATGATGCGGCAGCAACTGAAGCATGCCGCCTTTCCCATGCGGCCGCACCGGTTCGGGCAGCCGTTCGAGGAGGCCAGCATCAAGGAAAAAGTCCGGATGGTCGGCCAAAAAACGGGTGATCGCGTCTTCGTTTTCCTCGCGCTCGACCGTGCATGTGCTGTAGACAAGCGCGCCCCCTTTTTTCAACAGCGGAGCGGCGGCCCGCAAAATGGCTTGCTGAATGTCGACAAGCGCCGCGACATCGTCTTTCCCTTTCGTATACTTGATTTCCGGCTTGCGGCGGATGACGCCGAATCCGGTGCACGGCGCATCGACTAAAATGCGGTCAAACGACTCGGGAGCGAACCGCTCGCCGAGCCGACGGCTGTCAAGAGCGAGCGCCGTGATATTGTCAAGGCCGAGCCGTTGCGCCTGCTGCTCAATGAGCTTCACTTTATGCTCGTGAATGTCGACGGCGACCACTTCGCCGCGGCCGTCCATCCGTTCGGCGATATGGGTCGTTTTCCCGCCCGGCGCCGCGCAGCAGTCGAGCACTCGCTCGCCGGGGGCCGGATCGAGCGCTCGGGCGACAAGCATCGAGCTTTCATCTTGAATCGTCAGCCAGCCGGCGCGAAACGCCTCCGTATGGGCTAAATTCCCTTTTTCCGCGCGAATGGCTTCCGGGGCGAGTTGACCTTGAACGGCCTTCACTCCTTCGCTGTCAAGCCGCTCAAGCGCCTCCTCTACCGTTGCCTTCAACCGGTTGACGCGGGCGGTCGATTGCGGCGGGCGCAAATTCGTCTCGCACATGCGCGCCGCCTCATCAAAGCCGTATTGTTCGATCCAGCGCCGGACGAGCCACTCCGGATGGCTCGTCGCGACGGCGAGCCGCTTTCCGGGATCGTGAATCGCATCAAGCGACGGCAGCCCCTCGCGGCCGATGGCGCGCAAAACGCCGTTCACGAGCGAAGCGATGCCGCGATGGCCGCGCCGCTTGGCGATTTCCACCGCTTCAAAAATGGCGGCGCGATCCGGAACGCGGTCCAAATAGACCATTTGGTACAAGGTCAGGCGAAGAAGCACCCGCACCCATGGCTCAAGACGGCGCGCCTTGCGCAAAAACGGCGTCAAATAATAGTCGAGCGTATCGCGCCGCTGCACCGTGCCGTACACGATTTCCGTCAGCAGCGCCGCATCGCGCCCGTCAAGACGCCCTTTCCGGATGGCGTCATTCAGCTGCAAATGGCTGTAGGCTCCGTTTTGTTCGATAGCTAACAGCGTCGTTAAAGCGAGTTCACGTACGTTCATTGTCCTCTCCTAGCTTCATGCCGACCGCCAGCCGGCTGCCGGCGCCGCGCAAAAACTCGCCGGCGGCCATCCGCTTTTTGCCGGCCGGCTGCAATTCAGTAATTTTAATGGCCGTCTCATTGCCGGTCGCAACGACGATGCCATCGTCCTCCAGCGCCACCATCGTCCCCGGCGGCGCTAGGCTTGGCGCCGGCACTTTTTCCCCCCACCAAATTTTCCAGACGTTCCCGCCGTAGGTCGTATACGTGACCGGCCACGGGCAGAAGGCGCGGATATGGTTGTAAATGGCCTCGCCCGGCTGCGTCCAGTCAATCCGCTCTTGTTCGCGCCGGATATTCGGGGCATAGGTCGCCTTCTCTTCGTCTTGCGGAACGGGCGTGACGGCACCTTCGAGCAAAAGCGGGAGCGTTTCTGATAATAGTTTCGCCCCGGCGGCGCTCAATTTATCATGAAGCGTGCCGACAGTATCGGTTTCTGCAATCGGCACCTCGACTTGCGCCAGCATGTCGCCGGCATCGAGCCGCTCGACCATGTACATGATCGTAACGCCCGTTTTCGTTTTTCCTTGCCAAATGGCGTAATGGATCGGCGCTCCCCCGCGCAGCTCAGGAAGAAGCGAGGCGTGAACGTTGATGCAGCCGTATTTGGGCGCATCGAGCAGCGCTTTCGGCAAAATTTGCCCAAACGCCGCTGTCACGATCAAGTCAGGCGCGAACGCCAGCACTTGTTCGTATTGTTCCGGGTCGCGAACTTTCGTCGGCTGCAACACCGGAATACCGTGCTTCTCTGCTTCCACCTTGACCGGCGGCGGAACGAGCTCGCGCTTTCGCCCTTTCGGCTTGTCCGGCTGGGTGACAACGGCTGCCACCCGATACCCGTCATCAAGCAGCTGCCGCAAAATCGGCACGGCAAAGTCAGGCGTTCCCATAAAGACAATGTTCGTCATTGGCATCTATCCTTCCAATTCTTCAAGATCGCAGTAACGGATCACTTTTGAGGTAAACAGCACGCCGTGCAAATGGTCGATTTCATGCTGAAGCGCGCGGGCCAAAAAGCCGGTCGCAGAGATAGTAAACAGGCGACCGCGCCGGTTTTGCGCCCGCACGTTCACGTACTCGGCGCGCGGCACTTCGCCAAACAGCCCTGGAAAGCTCAAGCAGCCTTCAACATCCACTTGTTCGCCGCGCGCCTCGACAATGACCGGATTGATGAGCTCAATCCGGCCGTGCTCATCGCCGACATCGACGACAGCCACCCGTTTGGCGATGCCGACTTGCGGAGCGGCGAGCCCGACTCCATCAGCAGCCAGCATCGTTTCATACATATCGTCAAGCAGCCGGCCGAGCTGGCGATCAAAGGCGGTCACCGGCGCGCACGGCTGTTCTAAAATCGGATTCGGATACGTCACAATCGGCAAAATCGACAACGCCATTCCTCCATTGTTCACATCATCATGTAAGGGTTCATATCGACGGTGATGGTGACGCCGCCATGGGCGGCATCCGTCTGATAACGGTCGATCACCGCTTTGAGCGCAGCTGACAAATTCGGTTCCCGCTTGTATTTTATCATGCATTGGTAGCGATATCGATCGTGAAGGCGGGCGAGCGGCGAAGCGACCGGTCCGAGAATGATCGCTTCGTTCGACAGCTGCTTGCGCAAATAGCCGGCGATTTTCTCCGCCGCTTTGGCCGCGGCCGGCGCTTCTTGATGAGCGGCCGTGATGAGCGTCAAATAGTAATAAGGCGGATAGCCGTGGGCTTTGCGCAGCGCCATCTCGCGCCGATAAAACGAACGGTAGTCATGGCGGGCGGCCAATTGAATGCTGTAGTGATCCGGCGTGTACGTTTGAATCACGACTTGGCCGGGCAGCTCGTGCCGTCCGGCGCGCCCGCTCACTTGCGTCAGCAGCTGGAACGTTTTCTCAGCAGCCCGGAAATCGGGCAGATGAAGCATCGTATCGGCGGCGAGCACGCCAACGAGCGTCACGTCAGGAAAATCAAGCCCTTTGGCGATCATTTGCGTGCCGAGCAAAATATCGGCTTCTTTCGCGGCAAAGCGGGACAACAGCTCCTCATGCGCCCCTTTCCGCCCGGTCGTATCGACGTCCATCCGGATGACGCGCGCCTTTGGCAGCAACTTTGCCAACTCTTCTTCCACCTTTTGCGTGCCGGTGCCGAAAAAGCGGAGATGCTCCCCTCCGCACGACGGACAGCGAGGGACAAGCGGCTCTTCATGGCCGCAATAATGGCATTTCATCCGCTCTCCGGCGCGATGATACGTCAGCGAAATGTCGCAATGCGGACAACGGACGACATAGCCGCAGCTGCGGCACATGACAAACGTCGAATAGCCGCGCCGGTTTAAAAACAGTACCGCCTGCTCCCCACGATCCAGCCGAAGGCGCAACTCATCAAGCAATCGCCGCGAAAACATCGAGCGATTGCCGCTGCGCAGCTCCTCGCGCATATCGACCACATGAACGTCCGGCAAGGCGCGGTCGGCCACCCGCTCCGGCAGTTCGAGCAGCTCATACACCCCTTTGGCGGCGCGAGCGAACGTCTCGAGCGACGGGGTGGCGCTGCCGAGCACGACCGGACAGCCGTGGCGACGAGCGCGGTAAATGGCGACATCGCGGGCATGGTAGCGCGGCATCTCCTCTTGCTTATAGCTCGTCTCATGCTCCTCATCGATAATGATCATCCCTAAGTTTTCAAACGGGGCGAACACCGCCGAGCGCGCGCCGACGACAAGCTGCACCTCTTTGCGATGAATTTTCCGCCATTCGTCATATTTTTCGCCGACCGACAGCCCGCTGTGAAGCACCGCTACTTTCGGGCCAAACCGGCTTTTGAAGCGCTCAACCATTTGCGGCGTCAGCGAAATTTCCGGCACGAGCACGATCGCCTCTTTTCCTTGGCGCAACACTTCTTCGATCGCCTGCATATACACTTCCGTCTTTCCGCTGCCGGTGACGCCGTAAAGCAAAAACGTGCGATGTTCCCCGGCGCGCACTGAAGCGGTGATCTTCGCCAACGCTTGCGCCTGCGCCGGGGTGAGCGCCAGCGGCTCGCTCGGCTGAAACGTGCGATGCGCATAGGGATCGCGATACACTTCGACATCGCGAACAACAACCAATCCTTTCTCCACAAGCGCCTTCAGCGGGGCAGAGGAAATGCCGAGTGTTGCTTGCAGTTTGGCAATGGGGACCGCTTCCCCCCGCTTGAGCAAAAACGACACCGCTTCCTTTTGCCGCGCCGGCAGCGAATGAAGCGCCTGTTCCGCCTGTTCGGCCGAAACGGCAAGAGCGGCGGACTTCACCATTTTCTTCCCCGCTTTGTCTTTCACGTTATAAACGGCTTCGAGCACGCCTTGCTGCACCGCTTTTTGCGCCGCGCGCCATAAACCGGCGGCCTCAACCTCGTTCCACGCCACTTCCGTCCGTCCGGCAAACAGCGACTTCAACTCATCGGGAAGCTCGCCCCGTCTTTCCTCTTCTGCCAAACGGAGCACCTTCTCATATTTCGCTCGCATCGCCGCCGGCAGCATCGCCTGATAGGCGGAGATGGCAAAACAAAGCGTCGTTTCCGTCAAATGGCGGCCAAGATCAAGCAGCTCGCCGTTTAACACCGGCACGACATCAAGCACCTCTTCAATCGCCTTCAATGACTCGATCTCAGAATGATCTTTTACGTCCACAACAAATCCTTGCAACCGCCGCGCCCCAAACGGCACCGTCACCCGCATGCCCGGCTGAATCACGCCGCGCCAGCGTTCAGGAATCAAGTAGTCAAACGGACGGTCCGTCTGCCGTGTCGGAACGTCGACAATGACCGCTGCCACTTTCATTGAATCCCCTCGATATAGGCATGAATTTCTTTTAAAATTTCCACCGCCGCCTCGCGCTTGGACAGTAGAGGCAATCGGCGGACGGCGCCGTCACGGCGGAAAATGGTGACGATGTTCGTATCGCCGGCAAACCCCGCTCCCTCTTCGGTGACATCGTTGGCGACGACCAAGTCAAGCCGCTTTTCTTCCAGCTTTTTTCGCGCGTACTGTTCAAGATGGTCCGTCTCGGCGGCGAAACCGACTAAAATCTGGCTTGTTTTTCGCTCACCAAGCGCTTTCAAGATGTCCACGGTCCGCTCCATCTCGACCACATAGTCCCCTGGCTGCTTTTTGATTTTAGAGGCCGCCACATATTTGGGCCGATAATCGGCGACCGCCGCCGCTTTGATCACAATGTCCGTATCGGCAAAGCGGGATGACACGGCTTCATACATTTCTTCCGCCGATTCGACCATCACCGTCTCGACGCCATCCGGCGCAGAAAGCGCCGTCGGACCTGAAACAAGCGTCACCGAGGCGCCAAAGCGAGCCGCCGCTTCAGCGATGGCATAGCCCATTTTGCCGCTCGAATAATTGGAAAAATAGCGGACCGGATCAAGCCGCTCCCTTGTCGGCCCAGCGGTGACAAGGATGCGTCGACCGCGAAACAGCGGCGGATCATCAGCGAAAAACCGCTCGATATGGGCGATGATTTTCTCCGGCTCCTCCAGCCGCCCTTTGCCGATATAGCCGCACGCCAAATAGCCTTCCGACGGCTCGATAAACCGGTAGCCGAATTGGTAGAGCCGCTCGATGTTGGCTTGGACGGCCGGATGCTCGTACATATGGACGTTCATCGCCGGAGCGATCCAGACGGGCGCTTTCGTCGCCAAAATCGTCGTCGTCACCATATTGTCAGCGAGGCCGGCAGCCAGCTTGGCGATCGTATTGGCCGTCGCCGGGGCGATGAGAACGAGGTCGGCCCAATCGGCCAAATCGATATGAGCGATAACGGCCGGATTGTTTTCCGTGAACGTGTCGACATACACTTCTTGACGCGACAATGCTTGAAACGTCAGCGGCGTAATGAACTGGCACGCCCCTTCGGTCATGATCACTTTCACTTCGGCGCCGCGCTGGGTGAGCTGGCTGGTGAGCACCGCCGCCTTATAGGCCGCGACCCCTCCGGTGACGCATAACAAAATATGTTTTCCCCTAATCATCTCGGCCACCTCTCCATCTTAAAAAAATAACAACCTAACAGCTAGGTTGTTATTTTTCTTCCACTAATTCGACCTTGTCGCTGGCGATCTCCTCAAGCGCTTGGCCGACGAATTTTTTCGACACCGGCTTTTTCACCGTCAGCTCCGCGCCGTCTTGAAGCTCGCGCGCCCGCTTGGCCACCACGGTGACGAGCTTATACTTTGAATCGACTTTTTGCATCAGCAAATCGATGGAAGGGTACAACATCGTCATTCCACCTCCAACATTCGTTTATAGCGTTTGGCGACGCGCTCCCGCCGACAATGCTCGGCGATGACGATCGCCTTGATCCGGTCGCAGGCGAGCTCCACTTCATCGTTCTCCACGACGTAGTCATACTCGTCCATCATTTCTAGCTCCTCCCTCGCCGCCCGCAGCCGGTTTTCAATAAGCTCTTTCGATTCGGTGCCGCGCCCGACGATCCGCTTCTCAAGCTCCTTGAGGCTTGGCGGCGCGAGGAAAATGAAGAGCGCTTCCGGAAACGCCCGCCGCACTTTCATCGCCCCTTGCACTTCGATCTCCAAAAACACGTCTTTCCCTTCGGCGAGCGTTTTCTCCACGTAGTCGATCGGCGTGCCATAGTAGTTGCCGACGTATTCCGCCCACTCGAGCAGCTTGTTTTCGCGGATCATTTGTTCAAACTGCTCGCGCGTGCGGAAGAAGTAATCGACGCCTTCCACTTCGCCTTCGCGCGGCTTACGCGTCGTGACCGACACCGAATAATGAAGATTGATGTCCGGCCGCGAAAACAGCGCTTTGCGCACCGTTCCTTTGCCGACGCCGGACGGCCCTGACATGACGATCAATAGTCCCCGTTCGTTTTTCAACGTCCCAAACCCTGCCCTTCCTCGGAAAAATCATCGCTTCCGTATAAACGATTCGCCACCGTTTCCGGCTGCACGGACGACAAAATGACGTGATCGCTGTCCATGATGATGACGGCGCGCGTCCTCCGCCCGTGCGTTGCGTCAACGAGCTTGCCGTTTTCCCGCGCATCCTGAATGATCCGCTTAATCGGCGCCGAATCGGGGCTGACAATCGTAATGATGCGGGCGGCTGACACCATATTTCCGTACCCGATGTTGATGAATTTCACCATGACACGCCCACCTGCCATATTCGATATTGTTGCCGCCGGCAAGCTGTTTTAAACCGTTATTCGACTATTCGACGTTTTGCACCTGTTCTTTCATCTTCTCGATCGCGCTTTTCATCTCCACGACTTGCGCGGCAATGAAGCTGTCGTTCGCCTTGGCGCCGATCGTGTTCACTTCCCGGTTCAGCTCCTGCACCAAAAAATCGAGCTTCCGCCCAACCGGTTCGTCCATTTCTAAGGCGTCCGCCATTTGCGCCAAATGGCTGCGAATGCGTTTCAACTCCTCATGAATGTCCGCCTTTTCGGCAAACACCGCCACTTCGGCGAGCAAGCGCGCTTCATCGATCGGAGCGGGCACCCATTCGCGCAGGCGGCGCTCAAGCCGCTCACGGTATTGTTCCATGACAAGCGGCACCCGCTGTTCAATGGCGACAACGCTCGCTTCAATTTCTCGGAAACGCTCCCGCAAATCGGCAGCGAGCGCCTCCCCTTCGCGCCGACGCATAGCGGCAAGCGCCTTGGCCGCCTCATCGACCGCTGCCAACAGCAGCGGCTCAACCTCTTCATTGCCGCTTTCCTCTTCAATCACTTCCACGACTCCGTCCAACCGAAACAGATCGGCTGCCGTCACGCCGCCGTCTAGAGCGAACCGCCTTGCTGCCTCTTCGCAGCCGGCGCGATACTGCGAAAGCAGCTCCCAATCGATATGTATGCGCCGCTTGACCAGCCCGTCGCCGGCGATCGTGACGAACACTTCCACTTTTCCGCGCCGCACGTACGATGAAATTGCTTTTTTTATTTTATCCTCAAACACGAGCCATTGTCTAGGGAGGCGGATGGAAATTTCGCAAAACCGATGGTTGACGGATTTCATTTCCACCGCCACCGTCAAACGGTCTGTTTTTTTCGTGCTCGCGCCAAAGCCAGTCATGCTGTAAACCATGCCATCACATCCGTTGCTGTCATGATGAAAAAGAAAAGGTCATAGAGCTTGCCTCTATCACCTTTTTCATTATACCATAACCACGTTTTATTTTCTCGCCCGAAACGAGCCAGCAAACAAAAATGTCGGCAAGGCGGACAGACCGACGATGAGCAGCCAATCGACCGCGGCGAGCGGCTTCGTATGGAACACCGCAGCGAGCGGCGGATAGTAGATGACAACCAATAGCAAGGCAAGCGACACGGCCACCGCCGCGACAAGATACATGTTCCCGAATGGACTGCGGTCAAAAATCGAACGATCGCAGCGGCAGTCAAACACATGGATGAGCTGCGCCAGCACCAACGTCGCAAACGCCGCCGTCTGGGCGTAAACGAGATCCTCGCCGCTCCGTTCATAGGCCGTCAAAAACGCGGCCAACGTCACCGCGCCGATCAAAACGCCGCGACTTATGATTTTCCAGCCGAGCCCACGCGCGAACACCCCTTCATCGGGGCGGCGCGGCGGCCGCTTCATCACGTTTTCTTCCGGCCGGTCGAGCCCGAGCGCCATCGCTGGTAAACCGTCGGTGACAAGATTGACCCACAAAATTTGAATCGGCACGAGCGGCAGCGGCAACGCCAGCAGCATCGCAAACAACATGACAAGAATTTCCCCGACGTTCGAGGCGAGCAAGTAGCGGATAAACTTGCGAATGTTTTCGTAAATGTTGCGGCCTTCTTCAATCGCAGCCTCAATCGTCGCAAAGTTGTCATCCAACAAAACGAGCGACGCCGCCTCTTTCGCCACTTCTGTCCCCGATCGGCCCATAGCGACGCCAATATCGGCTGCTTTCAGCGCAGGCGCATCATTCACCCCGTCCCCGGTCATCGCGACGATATGGCCGCGCCGTTTGAGAGCGTTGACGATTTTCAGCTTATGCTCCGGAGCAACGCGGGCGAACACGTAAATGTCATCGACAGCGCGTTCCAACTCATCGACCGATAGCTTCGAAAGCGTCGTCCCGTCCATCACTTTGCCGCCGGGCGGGAGCACGCCCAGCTGTTTGGCGATGGCGGTGGCGGTCAACACGTGGTCACCGGTGATCATCACCGTTTTCATGCCTGCTTCTTTGCAGCGCGCCACCGCTTGCTTCACCTCAGGCCGCGGCGGATCGATCATGCCGGCGACGCCGAGGAACCGCAGCTTTGTTTCCGCCTCCTTCTCCGACACGATCCGTTCTGTCTCCGCAAGCGGCCGGTACGCGACGGCAATCGTGCGCAAGGCGGAAGACGCCATCTGGCGAATCGCCTTCTCAATCGTCTCTTTCCAAGCCGGCGTCAGCACCTGTTCGCGGCCGTTCCATTCAAGGCGGTCCGCCCGCTCAAGCAGCACATCGGGCGCCCCTTTTGTCACGACCAACCGGCGGCCGTTTCGGTCGCGAACGATCACCGTCATCATTTTTCGCTCCGAATCAAACGGAAACTCCTGCTCGACCGTATACTCACGCCAAACCATTCCTTTCGCCAATCCCGCTTTCGCCGCCGCAACGAGCAGCGCCCCTTCGGTCGGATCGCCGTCGACATAGCGCCGCCCGTTTTCCTCTTTCAACTCCGAACGATTGCAAAGCACCGCCATCGTCAATAGGCGGGCGATCTCGGGAACGCGGGTTGGATCCACCGCCCGGCCCCGTTCGGAAAACTCGCCGGCCATGTCAAAGCCAACGCCGCTGACCGCAAATGTCCGTCCGCCTGCCCATACTTGCGTGACGGTCATCATGTTTTCCGTCATCGTCCCCGTTTTGTCGGAACAAATGACCGAAGCGCAGCCGAGCGTTTCCACCGCCGGAAGCTTGCGGACGATGGCGTTTCGTTTGATCATCCGCTGCACGCCAAGCGCCAAGACGACCGTCACAATGGCCGGCAACCCTTCGGGAATAGCGGCAACAGCGAGCGATACGCCGGCCAAAAACATTTCATACACGTCGTGTCCTTGAACGACCCCGACGGCCACCACCATGGCCGTCAGCGCCAAGGCGACGACAAGCAAAATTTTCCCAAGCTGCTCGAGCCGGCGCTGAAGCGGGGTTGCTCCCGCATCCGCCTCTTCAAGCATCGTCGCGATTTGCCCCATCGCCGTTTTCATCCCCGTGGCGATGACAATCCCGATCCCGTTCCCTCTTGTCACGAGCGTCCCCATAAACGCCATATTGTGCAAATCACCCAACGACGCCTGGGCGGTGCGCAGAGGGGCAGCCGATTTGGCCACCGGCACCGATTCGCCCGTCAGCGCCGACTCCTCGATTTCCAAGCCGGCTGCCTCAATCAAGCGGACGTCGGCCCCGACCCGGTCGCCGCTTGCCAGCCGCACCACATCGCCGACAACAAGCTCGCGCGCCGGGACTTTCACCCACTCCCCGCCGCGCAGCACCACCGCTTGCGGCGCCGACAACCGTTTTAAAGCAGCGAGCGACTTTTCCGCCCGCCGCTCTTGGATAAACCCGAGGATGGCGTTCATGATCACGATGACGACAATCGCCACCGCATCGACGTACTCGCCCAAAAACGCGGAAATCACCGTTGCCAACAGCAACACCAACACCATAAAATCTTGAAACTGGCGAAAAAAGACGACGATGGCTGACTCCTTCTTCCCTTCCGCCAGCTCATTGTACCCGAACTGCCGCAGCCGCTTTTCCGCCTCCGCTGCGGTAAGCCCGGTCTTGACGTTCGTCTTCGTTTCGTGCGCGACATCGCTGGCCGCGAGCGTATGCCACTGCATTAGTCTCCCCCTCCGTCCTCTCCGTCTTTTCAGCGCACTGTTTCCGCTTTTCTATGCTTATTCACTCCTGTCCAAAAAAATGATCGATTGGGCGGCATAAACAAACGACCGAAATCGCTTTGCCGCGCATTTCCTCATTTATATAACCGTTTGGATGAACATCGCCCTTCATCCCCCGAAATGTTCGCAAAAATGTTCAACAGAGCGGATCTATGGTAAGATCGAAGTAGTAACGAAACAAATAGAAAGGTGTTTTCCATGTCGTTTGACGGAGTGTTTACATACGCTATTGTCGGGGAACTCGAAGAGGCGCTTGCGGGCGGGCGGATCACGAAGATTCACCAGCCGTCGGCGCATGAGATCGTCATGCTCGTGCGCGCCCGCGGCCGTAACCATAAAGTGATGCTGTCGGCGCATCCGACGTACGCGCGCGTCCATTTGACAAACGAAACGTACGACAACCCGCCCGAGCCGCCGATGTTTTGCATGCGGCTGCGCAAACAGTTGGAAGGAAGCGTCATCGAAGCGGTTCGCCAAGTCGATTTTGACCGCATCATCACGATCGACACAAAGGGACGCGACGAACTCGGCGACGTGCAAACAAAGCGGCTCATCATCGAAGTGATGGGCCGCCATAGCAACATCATCCTCGTTGAGGCATCGACCGACACGATCATCGACAGCTTGAAACATTTGCCGCCGTCCGTCAACCGCTACCGGACGGTGCTCCCGGGGCACCCGTACGTCGCCCCGCCGACGCACGGCAAGCTGAATCCGCTTGAGGCGACGGAAGAAACGGTGCTGAAAAAACTGGATTTTCACGCCGGCAAGCTCGCCCATCAGCTCGTTTCCGCCTTCAGCGGCCTTTCGCCGCTGTTCGCCAACGAGGTTGTCTTCCGCGCCGGGCTCGCCAATCGGGCGACGCTGCCGAAAAGCTTCCTCGCGCTCATCGATGACGTCCGGCACCGCCGCTTTGCCCCGATGATGTACACGAACGGGGAAAAAGAATGGTTTTACGTGTTGCCGCTTACGCACATAAAAATCGAAGGCCAACCGTTTGCGAGCGCAAGCGAGCTGCTCGACCGCTTTTACTTCGGCAAAGCCGAGCGCGACCGCGTCAAGCAGCAAGCGCATGACATCGAGCGGCTCATGGCGAACGAAAAAGCGAAAAACGAGAAAAAGCTCCTCAAGCTTGAACAGACGCTCGAAGAAGCCAAAAAAGCCGACGTTTACCGACTGTACGGGGAGCTGCTCACCGCCCATTTGTACGCCATCAAGCGCGGCATGACGGAAATCGAAGTCACCAACTACTATGATGAAAACGGCGGCACGATCACGATTCCGCTCGACCCGCAAAAATCGCCGTCGGAGAACGCGCAACAGTACTTCCAAAAATACCAAAAAGTGAAAAACTCGCTCGCCGTCGTGCAAGAACAAATCGAGCGGACGAAAGAAGACATCGCCTATTGCGACACGATTTTAAGCCAGCTCGAAACCGCCGCGCCGAAAGATGTCGAGGAAATCCGCGACGAGCTCATTGAACAAGGCTACTTGCGCCCACGCGCGGCGAAAGGAGCGAAAAAGCGAAAACCAACCGCGCCTGAGCTGGACCGCTACACGGCCAGCGACGGCACGGAAATAGTGGTCGGCAAAAACAATAAACAAAACGACTATCTCACGACCAAACTCGCCCATAAGGACGACGTTTGGCTGCATGTGAAAAACATTCCCGGCTCGCACGTCGTCATCCGGAGCAAGCAGCCGTCTGACGGGACGCTCTTGGAAGCGGCGAACTTGGCCGCCTACTTCAGCAAAGCCCGCCACTCCGGCTCCGTGCCGGTCGATTACACGCGCGTCCGCTACGTAAAAAAACCGAGCGGCGCCAAGCCAGGGTTTGTCATTTACGAAAACGAACAAACGCTCTACGTCACACCGGACGAAGAGCTCGTCCGCGCCATGAAACAGCGGCAAAAAGAACACGCGGCGAAACAGCCGTAAACAAAGAATGTCCCTATAACCATGGTTGTCTTGATATGGTAACGTTTCTCCTTGAGAAACGATTCCGAGAAGCGGTTGCGCGAGTGAAATCCGCCACATCTGGACTGGGACTTTTTTCAATGTTCGGGATCCGGCGTCGATTCCGTAGCATAAACCATCCCGCCGCTATGGGGAGCGGCGGGCTCTATTCGTTCCCGCGCGTTATTTCACCTGTACGATAATGGAACCCGGCAGCCAGTCATGCCGAATCACCATGATCAGCTGCTCCGCGCTCTTTGGCACCTCAAACCTCACATTTCGCACCCTTGCGACAAGAATTGGGAGGATTTTTTGTTTCCATTGTCGAATGGATCCTTCACACCCAAGGAAAGCAAAGGAGTTTCTACACCATGAGCATTCAAATCCGTGCCATTTATGGTGGTTGTCATTTAGAATAAGTATCCTGTTCAAAGATCTTAACCTTCCTCAGTTGATGGATCATCTCGTTCCCGTGGCTCCACAATGCCAAACTCGAGCCAGCGATATCGTCAAACTAATCATTCTGGATATCTTGAGCGGCCGGCAAGCGCTCGTTCATTTGGAACAAT